>ERZ887942.331-NODE-331-length-39409-cov-15.905092_pt1 | contig 39409 bp, 25 predicted proteins | sample MGYA00521099_ERZ887942 | MGnify/ENA primary metagenome ERZ887942 (study PRJEB32303, sample SAMEA104408605) | aquatic metagenome | biome: Brackish water; feature: Pelagic; material: water | place: Baltic Sea | collected 2014-06-07T06:48:00 | depth 16,251 m ... | reverse complement strand
CCACATACACCGCACTCGTCCAATACGTTGCCATCGCAGTCGCAGTCGCCCTCAGCAATCCCGCCGCCACCACAAACACCGCACTCGTCTAAAACAGCACAAGAGCCGTCATCGTCTGTCGCAGTTGCGTCGTAGTTACAAGCCGCGGCATCCATACATCCGCTCGTTTCAAATTCATCACACGTGCCGTCGCCGTCAGCGTCATTCAAGCAAACACCATCGCAGTCGTAACCAGCAGCTGGTCCGTTGCCATCACAGTCGCAGTCGCCCTCAGCAATGCCGTCTCCACCGCACACGCCACATGCGTCCAATTCAGCGCAAGATCCGTTGTCTTCCGTAGCTGCTACATCATAGTTGCAAGCCAAAGCATCCGTACATCCAAGAACGGGATCTGGTCCACCCGTATCATCCGCAGGATCATAGAAGGTTCCAACTCCGTCAAAAGAAATGTGCTTACGAATGTCCGTCGTGCCATCTCCATTCTCAAAAACCTGAATATTGAACGTACCTGAAACGGTTCCCGCAGTCGTGATTTGCATCACCAAAACCTGACTATTATCGTCCGGCAAACCATTAGGGGAACCATTGAGCACATACCATGCACCACCAGTCTGATCACTGATGGATATGTCTTCGCCATCAATTGCAGAACCAAAAGCGAAGGCACCAACCCAAGGTTGTTCACCACTCTCTACGGTGCTAATTGGAGCTTCACCACCCTGCGGGGTTGATTCCAATCCAATCGAAACCCAGCTATCCGCAGCGAGTTCAGGGAAGAACGTCAGGAAGGCCGGGTTGATTCCACCTGCTGTGGTGGAACCAAACTGGCTATTAAAAAAGCCTACTCCGCCTGTAGAAAGCGAAAAAGGATCAGATTCATTTCCGTAGACAGAACTAAGGAAGTCATCAGTATTGATCAAATCAACGTGTATTCGGTAGGTAGTTTCATCAGACTCATAGTCTATTGAATACTCCGAAACAGTCAATGAATACTGACCAAAAGTGAGTCCGGAAAACATGATTCCGGCGCAAAGCAGTAGAAAACGACTCATTTTCGTGATGGTTTATGGCATCGTAAATATAGCGAAAAACTCTATACCACTCGACACCAACTAGATTATAATCGATAAATAGCCACTTTTTAGCGTCTAATTAATTACAGATGCTAGCGAAACATTCATGCTTTAGCCCTCCACACCCTCCTCATCGATCCCTTTTTCGGGCACAAAAAAGGGAGTCCTTAGAGACTCCCTTTTTCATATATGTAAATACAGCTTTCGCCTATTCTTCGTCATCCAAGCCGTCCAGCCAATCTGCATTTTTAGGACGGTCACGTTTCATCTTTGGCTGGCGGGGGCCATCTTGATAAATATCCCTATTGGGCTTCTTATCTGTTTTCTTTCCAGCACCGACAGACGCTTTTGGTGGCGCATTATCAGGGCGATCATGCCGGCTAAACTCACCCGGATTGGCGGCTCGATCGGAACGCAAGCCACCTCCTGTAGAAGGGGTTGACGGTCGTCCTGTTGCAGGTCGTCCTGCACCTGAACCACCTGAACCTCCAGACCCTCCTGAAGCTGGACGCTCTCCGCGAGGACGCTCTTCCGCTTCTTTCACAACCATGTTAAACCGCATAAATTCATTGCCGTTCAATGCGTCAATGGCCTTCTTGCCACCATCAGCATCCCGCATTTGAACAAAGCCAAAACATTTAGATTGACCGGTATCTCGATCTGTGACAACTCGAGCGTATGCTACTTCCCCATGTTGGGAAAACAACTCAACGAGGTCCTCGTCCTGAACATCTCGATTCAGTTTGGCGACGAATAATTTCATCCTTTAATAGAAAAATGTTAGATAAATCTCAAGTAAACTTTCACTCAAGAAAGATTGATTGTAAATCTTCAAATTGGTTAGATCCAACACGAAGATAAGGATTCCTGACGGATTCCAATTCGTTCTGAATCAATTGTGACCATCAAGCATCCTTCCAAACGTACCAAGGGGAGAGTTTTCTCCTTTGGATTTCCCCCGGTTAGAAGGAGCATGTGCCAACACGCGATCCGCCAAACGACTAAACGGCAGTGATTGCAACCAGATGGTCCCCGTTCCACTTAACGAAGCAAGAAACAAGCCTTCACCACCAAAAAACATAGACTTTAAGCCGCCCGCCTGCGCGACGCTGTATTCGATCGCACCTGAGAAACCAACGATGCAACCGCTGTCTACCCGAATGGTTTCCCCATTCAATTGTTTTTTCACGACGGTGCCGCCGGCATGAAGAAACGCCAAACCGTCTCCTTTTAATTTCTGAAGAATAAAGCCTTCACCACCAAAAAACCCAGCTCCCAATTTTCTTGTCAATGCAATGCTGAGCTCAGTCCCCTTCGCTGCGCAAAGAAAGGCGTCCTTTTGACAGGTAATCTGCCCTCCCATCTCCCCCAAATGAATGGCCATTATTTTCCCTGGATAGGGCGCTGAAAAAGCGACACGTCGTTTGACGTGACCCTGGTTCGTAAAATGAGTCATGAAGATTGACTCCCCCGTTAAAACACGCTTTCCGACTTGTAGCAAGCCATTTAAAAACCCGGTCGAGGCCGATGAGCCATCCCCCATTTTCGTGTCAAAGTAAATGTCCGGTTCCATCCAATTCATGGCGCCAGCCTCGGCTACAACCGTTTCAGATGGATCCAATTCAACTTCTACCGTTTGCATGTCATCACCGAAAATTTGATACGCAATATCATGACTTCCCATATCGCTCATTTTTTTGTCAAATGTCGCGGTATTTTTGGAGGAAATAGAATCTCTCTCCCATGCATTTACGCACTTCACTTGTCGGCGCTACATTTATGTGCATTGCTGCAACATCCGCTATTTGGCAAGGATGTCAATCTTCTCATTCAACCCATATGCCTTCGAATTTTAAGTATCCGACATCCCGCGTAGAACCCGTTATTGACACCCTTTGGGAAACTGAAGTGGCTGATCCGTATCGCTGGCTCGAAGACGATCGAGCAAGTGAGACTTCAGAATGGGTCGATGCCCAAAATGCGTTGACGCGCAGCCACTTGGATTCCATCCCCTTGCGGGCCGAATTACGCAGCAGATTTGAGGCCTTGTTCAATTATGAGAAAATCGGTGTGCCGCGAAAAATGGGTGGACGGTATTTCATTTCAAAAAATGACGGCCTGCAAAACCAAAGTGTTTGGTATGTCCGCGAAACATTGAATGGAACTGATGCCTTGTTTCTGGATCCAAATCTCCTGAGCAACGACGGCACCGTGACAGCAAGCTTAGGAAGTGCTTCAGAGGACGAACGCTGGCTCACCGTGATTCAGAGCAGTGCAGGCTCTGATTGGCAAGAAATCCACTTGTATGATTTGAACACGGGAGAATCAACAGGAGAAATTCTGAACTGGGTGAAATTCTCTGGCACCAGCTGGTCCGGAAACGGTTTCTATTACAGCCGATATCCTGAGCCTGACGGAAGTGAATACAGTGCCGAAAACACGTACCACAGCGTTTACTATCATCAAATCGGAACAGATCAATCTGCAGACCGTTTGATTTTTAGAAATGACGAAGAGCCCAACCGGTACCATTTTGCTTATGCAACGGAGGATCAAAAGTTTCTTGTGTTGAGTACATCAACGGGAACTGATGGCAACAGCATCCATGTGCGATCGCTGGAAATAGAGAATGCCCCGTGGGTTGAAGTCATTGGTGGCTTCGATACGCGCAGTTCACTGATCGATCACACCAACGGACAATTTCTAGTCTTGACGGACCAAGACGCCCCGAAATACCGATTGATTGGCATCGATTCTCAAAAAGTAGATCGCTGGACCGAAATAATCCCCGAATCAGAACACCTGCTTGAATCGGTCAATAGTACGGGTGGGCAGTTGTTCGCGACCTATTTGCGCAATGCGTGCAACGCTGTCGTTCGGTACAATGTAGACGGAACAAATGCTCGCGAAATAAAACTTCCCGGACTGGCCGGTTCCATTGGAGGCTTTGGAGGAAAAGCCGAAGCTACCGAGACTTTTTACGCCTTTACCTCCTTTACACAACCTACATCCATTTATCGGTATGATATGACATCAGAGGAGTCTCAGTTGTTTGCGGCTCCATCGGTAGATTTCGATCCCGAAGACTACACGGCATACCAAGCGTGGTACCCTTCGGCAGATGGCACCTCCATCCCCATGTTCATCGTGCACAAAAAAGATCTTGTGAAAGATGGAAAGCGTCCAACATACCTCTACGCTTATGGAGGGTTTAATATCAGTTTGACCCCCAGCTTCAGTCCCTCCTTATTGCTTCTTTTAGAGCGAGGCGGGGTGTATGCGATGCCCAACTTGCGCGGTGGTGGAGAATTCGGAGAAGATTGGCACGAGGCCGGCATGTTGCTTCAAAAACAAAACGTTTTTGACGATTTCATTGCTGCCGGTGAATACCTCATATCAGAAGGGTTCACTTCAAATGAACGACTCGCTATTGCGGGAGGGTCCAACGGTGGACTGCTCGTCGGCGCGACCATGACACAGCGGCCTGAATTGGCCGCCGTTGCCTTCCCCGCAGTGGGCGTTATGGACATGTTGCGTTACCACAAATTCACCATTGGTTGGGGGTGGATTCCGGAATACGGATGCGCTGATAGCTCCAAAGCTGACTTCTTGAATTTGGCGGGGTATTCGCCGTACCACAACTTGGAGCCGGGAACAGCTTATCCTGCTACCATGGTTTCTACTGCAGATCACGACGACCGTGTCGTACCCGCCCATTCCTTCAAATTCGCAGCGCGGCTTCAAGCATGCCACATTGGTGAACGTCCGGTACTCATCCGGATCGATCGCAATGCCGGCCATGGGGCTGGCAAACCAACCTCAAAAATAATCGACGAACAGGCCGACAAATGGGCCTTCATGTTCGACGCAATGGGACTCGGAACTCCATGAACCTTGGAGCGCCTTTGGCTCACTATACCGTGGCAAATCTTCCGGAAGAGGTGAGGTTGCAAGATGCACTTCCATCATTGGCGGGAGATTGGATTTCGAGCAAGAAGGGCTGTAAAAAAGCCATTGAGCGTGGAAGGGTCTTACTGAATGACGTCGTTGGGAAAACAGGCGACTGGGTCCACAATGGAGACCGGGTCACATTGCTTCAGGCAAGACAAATCCAAGCCGTAAAGATTCCGGTTCCGTTGCACATTGGATTTGAGGATGAAGCCATTCTTGTCGTGTGGAAGCCTGCTGGCCTCCACACCAGCGGAAACCACCAGACTTCCCTTCGCGCGCAAGTGGCAACCTGGGCAACAAGCGGAGTTTTAGCGGATTCCTTAGGACACCCTGAACCGGCTCATCGTCTTGATTTTGCCACAAGTGGATGGGTCATTTTTGGACGCACTGCCAAAGCGCTTCAAGAGCTGAATGCGGCTTTCAAGAATGAACGCATCAAAAAACACTACCTCGCCATCGTCCATGGGACAGTTCCTGCAGCGTTAAAAATCCATCTCTCATTGGAAAGTAAATCTGCCTCCACGGCCGCGCTATGTTGGGCAACAGGAGGCATCCCTACGCGCGGTGAAGGCAGCTTAATTTGCGTGACGACCGGAAGCGGCCGAACACACCAAATTCGAAAACACTTGTACGCGATTCAGCACGGAGTTGTTGGAGATGACCGGTATGGGAATGGGCCGCATTATGCTGGACACGGCTTGCTCTTGACCGCTTATCGCCTCGAATTTACACATCCCATAACGCATCAATTGGTCCAGGTTGAGGCTTCTCCACCCCGAAAATTCAAGCGCTTCGCGTGGGTCAAACATGCGCTCGGGACAGTCGGTCTTCAACCCTTACCTTAGGACGCTTGATGAAAAGCGCAATCCATGATTTTTAGATTTCTTCGATCCACTTACCGAATTCCCGGATTTCTTTTGATCTGTTCCTATTATGGTTTGGGAATGGTTTGGGTGAAATGGAGGACCCAAAAGGACCGCAATGCCATGCATGTCTTGTTTCTTCAATTCATTGCAAGTGTTTATCGCCTCATGGGAATTCGTGTCTTTCAAGAAGGTGAATTGCCCGAGCAACCCAGTATTCTCATGGGCAACCATAGGAGCTACGTGGATGCCATTTTAATCCCCGCCAAAAGACCCGTTGCCTTTGTCGCCCGCATTGAAAGCAAGTCGTGGCCGATCATTGGCTGGTCAGCCAGTACGCTGCACACGATTTGGGTTCAGCGAAAAAGCAAAGAAAGCCGGAAGGAGACGAGAGAGCAGGTCAAGCTGCGACTTCAAGAAGGATTTGGAATTGTCATCTTCCCCGAGGGAACGACGCACAAAGGTCCCGATTTATTGGAATACCGCCCTTCCATGTTTTACATCAGTGCTGAAGGTGGTTTTCCGATCACCCCTATCGCCATCGAATACCGCGATCCTGATTTCGCCTGGGTCAATAAACAGATGTTCATTCCACATGCTTGGAAGCACTTCGGGAAAAAACACATTGACGTTCGCGTTTCTATCGGCGAGACCATTTCCGGAACCGACGGACAAGTCCTTTTAAATGAGGCACATGCTTGGACTCAAAAAGAGGTGATCCGCTTAAGAGCGCTTTGGGATTCTGAGGCTGCACTCTAGCTCCACTCGTTTCATACTTTACTTTCTTGGCTGTTTTTTTGCCATTGTATCTTCGCCCCCATGTCGCAAAGTCTTTCTCGGATTAAAAATTGGTACCGGTTCTTATCACCCAAGTGGCAAACTGTACACTTGGACTATCCTGTAGACTTCAAACCGCGTTTTCTTGCTGAGTTGGATCGTGCACATGGTCCATTGGAGAAGATCCTTTCGCAACGATCGGATGTGATCTCAACAGAGGTCAATCAAATTCTGCAATTTGCAGATGACCTAAAGGCCATTCGGAAACGCGACGAGGAAACCAATGCCTTGAAACCAGGTTGGAACAACGGTTTTTTGCCCGGCTTGGACATGGCGGCACTTTTCAGCATGGTGGCAACGAGAAAGCCGAAACGGTACCTTGAAGTTGGATCGGGTAATTCCACATTGGTCGCTGCCGCTGCAAAAGCGCAGCATAGCCCCCAGACGGAAATCATCAGCATCGATCCCTTTCCGCGGGCTGACATTGACCAAATCTCTCAGACCATCATCCGGTCTCCATTCGAGTCGGTTGATCAGAGCCTTGCGCTTTCGTTGGAAGCCGGCGATATTTTGTTCATCGACAACAGCCACCGAGTACTGCCCAACTCAGACGCAACAGTGGTCTTCTTGGAGTGGTTCCCTCTTCTGAAGCCCGGCGTCATTGTTCAAATACACGATATCTACATTCCTTGGGACTACCCGCAAGAAATGTGTGACCGTGCGTATTCGGAGCAGTACATGTTGGCCATGGCTCTATTGAGCAATCCAGAGCGCTACCAACCCCTTTTTCCGGCATTTTGGGTCAGCGAACACCCCGAGTTTAAGCAGACTTTGAAATCGCTTTGGAATCACCCCAACACGACCGGTGTGGAACCGCATGGCGGATCCTTTTGGTTTGAAGTGGGTACTTCCCCCATCAGCTAGGCAACTCTTTACGGGCACGCCTGAGCCAACGTCATTAGCGCACCACGACTACCTGGAACGAAGCGCTTGTGGAGCCCGCGGCCCCAAACACTTGCGCAGTGTACACTCCCTCAGCCCATCCCGTGCAATCCACTGGCGTGCGCGCTGATTGAATGACGCTATTGTAGACTTCTTTTCCTTGGACGTTGAAGATCACCACAGTCCGAAGCTCCTCGAAGTTTGCATCCCACTCAATCCATAAGGTTTCTGACACCGGATTGGGGTAAGCTGACATGCCGATAGCTTCCAACTCTTGCAAACCATTAACCAATAGATTAATCTGCATATCGACGGTTCCTTCACATCCCGTTGTGTCGGTCTCAGAAACCGAAATTGAGCCATTCATCCCGCCTGCCAAATCGTTCCAAAGAACCTCAACTGCTGTGACGCCAGTCCCTTCAAATGCGCCAACAAATGCACCTTGACTTACGGTCCAAACATATGCGTGTTCTGCGGGGCCATCATAACTATAGGCCTGTGTTGTTCCACTCATTGGGTCGGTTGGTCCCGAGATCACACCCTGTCCCACATACGTGCACGAACCATCATCTGAATTTGCTTCCTCAGAATAATTGCACGCTTCATCATCCAAACAGCCCAAAACCTCAGCAACTCCAACGCACAGACAATCTTCCCCGATCACATCCAAAATGGTCAACTCATCGCCGTCATCACACGCATCTCCGGGAGCAAAGCAAGACCCATCATTTGCGTTCGCTTCGGCATCATAATTACAGGCGCCCTCTTCATTGCAACCCACGACGATTGGCAAACAAAATGGATGTTCGATTTCCGAACCAAAGTCCGGTTCTCCCATGGACACGATAACGGCTCCTTCAACGGTCGTCAACGCATAATTTCCATCAACCTCACACGACCCCCAAACACTCCCATTCAATCCATCTCCATACGCGTCGGTGATGGATAAGGTATGGCAGCCAAGCGGGACGCAGCCTTCCCAAACCTCATCCGTTTCTTCTTCTTCATATGTATCCGGTGCAACGCCAACAAGCTCCTCTCCATTGGAATCAATGATGCTCCAGCCCACCTCTTCAGGCCAACAATCTGTTGTAATTGTGAGCACAATATCCATGCAAGGAAACTCACATGAACCATCGTCAATCGTTGCTTCAGCAGCGTAGTTGTTCGCCAATTCATCCATGCAGCCCGGAATCAATGCAAGACAGTCAGGTGTTTCAATGAAAAGGGTATCACTAACCAATGAGTCCAAAGCAAAATACACTTCATAGGCAGAATTGGCATTCAAGCCTCCCATCGTGACGGTGTTGCCACTGGACAACTCCAATCCCAACATTTCTGTCAAACCACAGGTCCATTCAGTATCAGCGGTATCTCGATAACACAAGATCTGGCCTTCACAGAGGAAGTTGGAAAACGTAGCCGTCAAATCGAGCATGGTATTTACCCCGTTCGTCGCGGTATCAAACACACAATACGCCTCTCCTTCAAACGCCTGAATTTCACATTCGATCGGGCCACAACTCGCCAGTGCCAATTCAACAGAATTCGCAACGTTCAATCGTCCACCCGTGACCACTTCCGTGACCAAGTTGGAAACCAGATCTGTTCCTTCATACAGATAACCTAGCACAAGATCAGCAGCTCCTTGAGGATTGCTTACAGCTAATTCAGCCAATTCAGGACACGGAACGCTGTAAATTAACGCGATGGCTCCAGCAACGCACGGACTCGCAAACGAAGTCCCGCTGGTGTTGCCATATCCACTGCTGCCACTTGGCAAATAAACCTGATCGCCAGGAGCCGCCAAGTCGATGGTTGTAACGCCGTAGCCACTGAATGTCCGTACATCACTGCTATTCGTCGCCGTAACAGAAACCATGTAATCTGAACTACACGCGGTAGGCATATCACCGACCGCATCTACATTGAGGTTTTGGTTGGTGGTCGCTCCACAATTTAGGATGCCCGATGCTCCCAACTCATCGTAGTATGCACACCAAACGGGATAGTTTGCAGGGTTCGCTTGGTCGATTCCCCACGATGCGTTTGTCGCGACAACAAAGGCCCCTTTTGAGCCCTGAGTTTCATTGTAAAAGTCACGCATCACTTTCGGGTACTCATATGAAGCAATCACGTTGGCCTCGGACAAACCATTGGGCATATCAATCTGCATGATCTCCACATCCCAATTCACTCCTGCCCCGCCAATTCCGTTGTCTCCAGTTGCTCCAATCATTCCGCTCACAGACGTACCGTGTCCACCAGCCGCAATGTTATCGTCGTTACTCCCTGAATTCCAACCATCATAATCATCGATATACCCATTTTCATCGTCGTCAATGCCATTGCCTTCAATTTCCAACGTGTTGACCCAATGGTTGTCAATTAAGTCCACGTGGTTGTAGTTTGACCCACCACCTTCTAAGACTGCAACCACCACGCGCGCACCGTTCCCGGCCGTTCCTCCAGTCGTAATATCCCAAGCCAAATCGGAATCGATATCATGATCACCCGATTGAACGTGATGCCATTGCTGACCAAAATTGGGGTCATTGGGGACAGTCTCCCGTTCAGCCACCGTGTGATTCAATTGCACTGCTCGCACGTGCGGATGGGCTGCGAATCGATCTAGAGCCAAGGGCCAGTCCGACGCAGCAACGACCAATTGATAGATGCCTGTTGAAGGAGAGGGAATGCTGACAATATCAAATGAGGCCACTTCACTCAATGAGGCCCAGACCTTCTCATGATCTACCTCGAGATCAACCATTACCAAAAGCTCGTTTGGTAAAAATGAGGTTTCATCTGCAGCGACTTGTGCATGAACAGATTGGAGCGATAAACACAGAAAAAGGCTTGCCGCAAAGACGACATGAGCCCTGAGAAGAGGGAATCGATATTTCATAATCAACAGGTTGCAGCAAAAATAGGTCTTTTATGCTGTTTCGCTATGCGCTCTCGATGTCAATTCGTTGCAACTTTTATTTGAATTGAACGTATTCAACGTACCAACCCTTTTAGGATATGTGTTCGATTACAGCCCTCCTCAATCTCCGCAATTCAAGTGAAACACATCGCTCTCTTGCGTTGACCGTTTCAAAACTACAGCGCCACCGTGGACCGGACTGGTCTGGCGTTTACCAGCATGCTCATGCCATTTTAGCACATGAAAGACTGGCGATTGTAGATGTCAGCAGTGGAGCACAACCACTCATTGACCCCGAACATCAGACGGCACTGGCCGTAAACGGGGAAATCTATAACCACAAGGACGTTCGTCAAAAAACAACGTCTTACCCCTATCAAACAGGCAGTGATTGCGAAGTCATTCTAGCGTTGTATCGTGAATTCGAATCTGATTTGGTGGACCATCTCGAGGGCATGTTCGCGTTTGTTTTATACGATCCTTTGCAGGATAAGTGGCTCATTGGACGAGACCCCATTGGGATCATCCCCCTTTATTTTGGGCACGATGAGGAAGGCACATTGCTTGTGGCATCTGAAATCAAAGCCTTGGCCCCGTTGTGCGATGACGTTTCAGAATTCCCTCCAGGGCATACGTGGTCTTCTGATGACATTGCACCACGCAAGTATTACCACGCGCATTGGATGGATTGGGAAACAGCGCCTAAAAAGGCACTTGATTCAAAGGAACTCAATGCGCAACTCACTGAGGCTGTTCGATCGCATTTGATGGGAGATGTGCCGTATGGGCTGCTCATCAGCGGAGGATTAGACTCCAGCGTCATTGCGGCCATCGCTCAGTCGTTTTCGCAAAAACGCGTAGATGACAACGGCGAAACAGAGGCTTGGTGGCCACGCGCACATAGCTTTAGCATCGGACTCGAAGGCAGTCCAGATGTCGCCGCAGCGCAAAAGGTTGCTGATCACATAGGAACAGCACACCACCCTTTAACTTTTACAGTTCAAGAAGGATTAGACGCACTCGAAGATGTCGTAAAACATGTGGAAACGTATGACGTGACAACCATACGATCGTCCACGCCCATGTACCTGATGGCCCGACAGATCAAAGCTATGGGCATCAAAATGGTCCTGTCAGGAGAAGGTGCAGACGAGCTTTTCGGTGGGTATTTGTACTTCCACCTTGCACCCGATGCGAAAGAGTTTCACGAAGAAACTGTTCGGAAGGTATTGGCATTGAACAAATACGATTGTTCTCGCGCAAACAAAGCCATGATGGCCTGGGGCATAGAGACCCGCGTTCCCTTTTTACATAAGCCCTTTGTGGATTATGCCATGTCTTTGGATCCTGAAGTCAAAATGAGTGGTGAAAACCGCATCGAAAAGCACATCATACGAGAGGCTTTTGACGGACTCATTCCGGATGAAATTCTTTGGAGACAAAAGGAACAGTTCTCCGATGGCGTGGGATACGGATGGATCGATGGGCTGAAGGAACATGCGGAGTCGCACATCACTGACGAGGAGTTTTCTCGCGCTTCTGTGCGGTTCCCAATCAATCCGCCTGACACCAAGGAAGGCTATTATTATCGGACCATCTTTGAAAAACACTTCCCTTCAGCGGCATGTGCCGCAACGGTTCCTGGCGGAAAATCTGTCGCTTGCAGCACGGAAAAAGCATTGGAATGGAGCGAGAGTCTTCGAAATGTAGTCGACCCTTCAGGGAGAGCTGTAACTGCAGTTCACAACGCAGGCTACAAGAAGACTAAGTCCAAAAAGGACTGAGTTAAGCGCGCTTATTGACTCCTTTTTTTGAATTTCCGCTGGTACTTCGATTGTACAACATCCACTACAATCAGTATAGTTACAACGAAGTAAAACGTGGTTTTATTTAAGGGCTCGATCGCCCCTCCGAACAACGTTAAGTGCGCCATATGGCCTCCCTCCGAAAGGAGCATGATACCAACTATCAGCAGAATAAAAAGCCCTAGAACCTCATACGCCCGGTTCTTTTTGAGGAATTCAGCGACATGATTGGCCAATAAAATCATGACAACACCACTGAGGACGATGGCCAAAGACATGATCCAAAGAACGTCCGTCAGCGCGATGGCTGTGAGCACAGAGTCAAAAGAAAACACGACGTTCATGAGTGCGATTGCACCGATCGCAGCGGCAGGCTTCCGAAATTGCTTTTGAGCATTCCCTGCATTTTCATCGTGGGCCAACATGTGCCACACTTCACGCACAGCAGTATACACGATAAATCCGCCTCCCAACATGGCGATTAGACTATGCCCATTGAAATGGCCTTGAACCGCATGGCCCCAGTCCACAACAAATAACGGCGCTTGAAACAGCGCAATCAATTGGATCAACAAGAGTAGCAGCAGCAGTCTCAAAATTACCGCGCTCAAAATCCCAATGCGCTGAACGCGTCGCTGGTCCTTCTTCGCAACTCGTCCCGATTCGATGGCGATATACAATAAGTTATCGATGCCCAAAACAGCCTCTAAAGCAATGAGCATGAGCAATGTACCAATAGATCCAACCCAATCCATAGCGGTTTAATGTTCGTGAATGAAATGTGAGGAGTCAAAACGAAATCGAGAGCCATACACCCCACCTTCAGCGCGTTTTCCCACCGAAATCGCCATGCTAATTCCTGCGGCACGAGGCAAGCCCAAAAGGCGCTTTACCCGATACGAATCCAACCCTTCCATTGGGCAAGAGTCGAATCCCTCTGCACGCGCAGCTAACATGAAATTCTGTGCAGCCAAAGCTGTCGTTTTGTGCGCCCATATGCGCATTTGACCGGCATGGATCGGTTCTCGAGGTGTCGGCTTTTTCATTCCACGCAACGTAAACCAGGTCCACTTAAACGGTCTAAACAGACTCCAAGGTCCCTGGGTGTATACAATACGCGTGATTTGCTTGAAATACTGCAGTGCCTTTCCTGGGGTTTCCGGTGAGGATTGAAGGTGGTCCAACATCCACCCATTGTTGCGCTTCCACAAATCTGGGCGCGCTACAAACACAACCAGCTCCTGCGCTGTCGCAGCGGCAGGCTGTCCTAAACACGCTTCGATGAGCAGGCGCTTTTTTTCCGAACTCCGCACCCAATGAATTTCCCAGGTTTGTAAATTCGAAGAAGTCGGAGCCTTCAATGCCGCTTCCATGCAACGACGCATCGTGTCTTCGGGAACGGGATCCTGTGTGAAAATGCGCACACTTCGTCGCGACTCAAGAACCGCATAAAAAGCATTGGCATCTACCTCTGGAGCTTCTGCCGCTTTGCGCGGCGAATTATTAGCCTCCTTCGCATCGAACATCTTCACTTTCACCATGCCGTAAATCTAAGCCTTCAAATGCTCTAAAAGCATGTGCCCTGGTTGTTTTGAATATTCCGGATTGAAGCCATAGGCCTGCTTAATTCGAGAAGAGGCTTGATCAAAGCTACGCTCATCCCGTGCGTGCACCCAAGCAAGCGGAACTTCAGAATTCACCTGCGCTCCAGGCATTATAAACCCAGAGCAACCGACCGCGTGATCAATGGATTGGTTGGGAGACGTTCTTCCTCCCCCAAGAGCCACGACCGCCATGCCCAATTCCCGCGTATCTATGCGGTCGACACATTGCCCAAAATACTGTTCTTCTGCAAATACGGGACGTTTGGAAGCTATTTTCAAATACGAATGGGGAGCTTCCATCAAATCAATCGGACCTCCCATTGCCGCCACGGAACGACCAAAATATTCTGCTGCTCGACCCGAAGTAAGCGCTTCTTCCACCATGGCATGTGCTTCATCTCGACTCGAAGCCAAGTTAGACTGCTGGAGCAGCATGCCAACCAAAGCACGCGTGACTTCATCCAAGCGTTCAGAATGCACCTCTCCTTTTAAGTAGGAAATGGCTTCCATCACTTCCAAAGCGTTGCCTGCTGTGTGTGCCAATGGCTGATCCATGTTGGTCAACAAGGCTTCAGTCGGCATGCCAGCCTCGGTTCCCACCTGGCATAAGGAATGCGCAAGTGCTCGTGCTGACTCCATATCCTGCATGAATGCTCCATTGCCAACCTTGATATCCATCACAAGGTGATCCACTCCTGCTGCCAATTTCTTCGACAGAATACTCGCTGTGATCAAGCCATATTGCTCCACTGTGGCCGTGACATCACGCGTGGCGTACATCCGCCGATCGGCGGGTGCGAGGTCAGCCGTTTGCCCTGCGATGGCCATTCCTGTGGAAGCGACTACTTTCTGAAAATCCCGCACCGTTGGCTGGGTGTTGTAACCTGGAATAGACTCTAGCTTGTCGACCGTTCCTCCTGTATGCGCCAACCCACGGCCCGCAATCATGGGGACGAAGCCGCCACAAGCCGCCAAAATGGGTGCCAACATCAAGGATACCGTGTCCCCAATGCCTCCTGTGGAATGCTTGTCCACAATCGGGCCATTCAATTGAAATTCATTCCAGTGCAATACCTCTCCTGAATCCCGCATAGATCGTGTGATCTCCGTGCGTTCCGCCATATTGAGATCTTTGAAAAAAGCCGCCATCGAAAAGGCTGCAATTTGCGCGTCGGTGACTTCTCCGCTTGTCACACCTTCAATAAAACGTCGGATTTCTTTGGCAGAAAGCTCGCCTCCATCTCGCTTACTTCGGATGATCTCAGGTATCAACAATTCCATGGTCGCAGTACTTTATTTCAGCTCACAAAGACAAGAAAAGCCCAGCAATCGTGGCCGACATCAGATTGGATAAGGTCGCAGCCAGAACGGCTTGAAAACCCAATCGAGCGATATCGGCACGCCGCGAAGGAGCCAGAGAACCCAAGCCTCCAAGCAAAATGGCAATGGACGACAAGTTCGCAAATCCGCAAAGAGCGAACGAGACAATCGCCTTGGTCTTTTCGGACAAAATAACCGCAGCTCCTTCCTGCATGTAGGGTGCGAAATCCAAGTAGGCGACAAACTCATTGACCACCAATTTTTGTCCGATAAAGGAACCTGCGATCACCGCTTCTGTCCAAGGAACACCTATGAGGAAAGCCAACGGCGCAAAGAGGTAGCCTAAAATCAATTCCAATGTTAATTCGGGCATACCGAACCAACTACCGACTCCTCCGAAAATACCATTGATAAGCGCAATGAGACCGACAAAAGCCAAGAGCATTGCACCCACGTTCAATGCCAATTTCAGACCTGATGAAGCGCCCGTTGCTGCTGCATCGATCACATTGACCGGTCGATCCCCTTCCTCTCCTTTGAGGTCTTCTTCACTCAAACTCTCTAGGGGCTCATCGGTTTCTGGACGAATCAATTTGGCAAACAGCAGTCCGCCAGGAGCGGCCATGAACGAAGCTGCAATCAAGTATTGTACCGGCACCCCCAATGACGCATATCCTGCCAAAACAGATCCAGCAACGGATGCTAAACCGCCGACCATCACCGCAAACAATTCCGATTGAGTCATGCTTTTGATATAAGGCTTGACGACTAAAGGAGCCTCCGTTTGCCCGACAAAAATATTGGCCGTAGCCGAGAGGGATTCCGCTTTCGATGTTCCGAGCAAACGACGCAACCCGCCTCCCAGCGTATTGATGATCAACTGCATAATCCCCACGTAATACAAAACCGCAATGAGAGATGAGAAAAAGACAATGACCGGAAGCACACGCACAGCAAAGACAAATCCACCCGATGGAAAAAGTTCGAACATGGCATCCGAATTCAGGCCTCCGAAAATGAACGTAATGCCATCATTGCCATAGTCGATGACCCGCTGAACGCCTTCCGATACTTTGAGCAATGCTGTCTTCCCAAAAGGAATGTACAGCACAAGCGCTCCGAAGAAAAGCTGAATCAAAAAAGCACCCACTACTGTGCGGATGCGTATGGCTTTTCGATTGCTCGAAAGCAGAAGTGCCAGCCCTATTAAGACAGGCATTCCCAATAAACTCATGACTATGCTCATAGGAGCGAAGCTACGTTGAAGCAAACAAACCTCTGCCTCCTCCTGAACATGAAACCTCAAAAAAAAACTCAACCCATCAAAAACCGGCTGTAGCCAACATGCCATCGAATCCCGATCACCAGGCTTTGAAAATTCATGTTGTGACGGTTTCCAATCGAGGGGCCTGTGTGATTTGATTGCCTCATAGATCCTGCGCTTTGGGCGAACCAGGACCATCCGCGTTCCGTCGGAATTTCGATATCAAAATTCCAAGCAGTCAAGCGATAACGCAGGTTCTGAATCCCTTGTTCTGTCCATGCAAAGCGCTGTTCAAATTGTTGGTGTCTTCGAGAAAGACCCCATTCTAATTTCAGCACGTTCGAATGGCATTGCACCCCGACTCCTGCAGCCAAAATGCTCCCACCAAAGTCACCAAGGCTTACGTCTAAACGACGGTTCCATGACGCATCGCAATACACATTCCACCCCTGCTTTGAAGGAGAAACGTAGCGCCCCTCCACTTGCCAATCCACCCAAACCCGATTCGGCATGGAAGACATCGGGTCCACCGACACTTCTGGAATCAATGGGGTTTTCGTCCAGATCACATCCGATCTACTCACCCTCCAATGGTCAAAATTTCGCTGACTGAATTGCATGCGAACGTGGACCGCACCTGCCTCCAACGTGCGCTGTGGATTGACCAAATCGAATCTGCGTAAACCGCGAGCTCGACGGAGCAAAAGCAGTTTCCATGCAGCATGCAAATTGAATGATTCGTTCGAGTAAGCAGGAGACTGCCGATGGTAGGCCGAGCGACGCCATGTTACACCGAGGTCCGACTGAATGCGCGGGTTCAATTCAAAATTCATGCAGGCAAACGATTGCACATCCATTCGCCCCATGGAGGACCATTGTTCGTTGTCTTCCCAATGCACCTCCAACTGCTGCTGCTCCACGAGCAGCAGGCCCAGATCACCGCGAACACGATCACTCAATCGGTGCAATAGCTTGGCCCCAAATTCAACACGGTGCGCATTTGCCCCGCTTTGGACGGCCTGTTTTTTAGCAAATCCCGAAGCATGTAGCACCCAATGGTTGACACCGCGAACAGCATCCCGGTTCCATTGGGCTTGAAGCGCTGTAAATCCATCGCTTTGAGAGGCGGAGAATGGATGAGCCGCCTGCACTGGAATTTTCCAAACATTGCCATCAAAACCGGCACCCACCTGAACAGTACCCGTGCCTCCCAAAAGCCCGGATTGACTCCACCCTCCTATGGAAGAAAGTCCCATAGCAGCAGCCAAGAGCAAGCGAAAAGGCCTCCACTTGAATTGTCGTTTAGAGCGAAAAAAAATCGAATTGGACATGGGGTTCAGGGGTACGGTGTTCCCGTTCAATCCATTACGTTTGGATTGCCCTGAATGTTTCAGTTTCTAGCGGGCTGGCAGCTGAAAAGCCAAAGGAAGAAATCGAATGACATCTGGCGAAACCAACACATTCGAATCTCCTGCCTGCATCAAAAAACGAATGGGTTTCTTTTGACGCAACTCGGATTCAACCATCACCTGTCGGCAGCCCCCGCATGGAGAAAAGTGTTCCAACGGCATGTTGATATCCGTGACGACCGCTGCGGCAACGATATCATCCCCTGGAAACTGAGCTCCTGCACTGAAAAAGGCGACTCTTTCGGCACACAACCCACTCGGATACGCCATGTTCTCTTGGTTACTTCCAATCACCGTTCGACCGGATTTTAGGAGTACCGCCGAACCTACTCGAAAATTTGAATACGGTGCGTAGGCATTTTTACATGCTGCATGGGCCGCATTGAGCAAATCCTGTTCAAGGACCTTCAAGTCTCCAACATTCCACTCCTCGAAGGAGGACACCTGTTGCACTTCTTTTTTCATCAGTTGCAATGTCGCTTCAAAATGCTAAAGTCAGAGCCTCTATATTGCAGATATGCATGATAAACATTCGATCGTCACCAATTGGCTCCCACGATATACAGGACTTGAGCTGAATGAATTTGGGCAATTCATTCTTCTGACAAATTTCAATCATTACCTCGAAAGCTTTGCAGGGTCTCAAGATGTTGAAATCATTGGACGTGATAAAGCCATGCCCAATGCCACAGCCCATGACATCACAATGATCAATTTTGGAATGGGAAGCGCGAATGCGGCAACCATTATGGATTTACTTTCTGCGATCAAGCCCAAAGCAGTTCTGTTCTTGGGTAAATGCGGTTCGTTGAAAGAGCGAAATAAAATTGGCGACTTGATTTTACCGCTAGCCGGAATCCGAGGAGAGGGAACATCGGATGATTACTTTCCTCCTGAGGTTCCTGCACTTCCTAGCTTCGCATTACAGCGGGCCATTTCATCAACCATCCGCGACTTCAATCGGGATTATGACACCGGTTCTGTGTACACTACCAATCGCCGAGTCTGGGAGCACGATGAAGAATTCAAAGAATATTTGAAAGGAACGCGAGCACAAGCCATTGACATGGAAACCGCTACGCTTTTCTCTGTTGGGTTTGCCAACCGTTTGTCTGTTGGTGCACTGCTGCTTGTGAGTGATGAGCCCATGACACCCTCCGGCGTAAAAACTGAAGAAAGTGATCGGGTAGTCACAAAAAACTTTGCCGAAGAACACATTCAGATAGGTGTAGCATCACTCAAAGAAATTCAGTCTGAAGGACGCTCAATCAAGCACTTAAGATGGAGATGAGCACGGTTTTTTTGCATGCCTCATTGGTCCGGTGTTGCCGGTGAGCCTAGGCTCCTAAAGGCCACATATCATCGTCCCAAGTGTCCTCGTTTCTTCCGATTCTCTTTTCTTCTTCGAATGGGAAGTCTTGAAAATCCATGAATCGCATCACATGCGAATGGCTTTCTTGACGAAGCAGGGTAATCCATCGATCTGGATTGCCTTCTTCGACAATGTCTTTTGGAGAATTCAAAACAATGTCCCAATCACACAATTGTTGCCAGACTTCGCTGGCCTTCCTCAGTGTTTCTTCTCTTGCACCTGTTCTGTTCTGCCAAATGCTCACTGCGACTTCGACATCGGAAAACGGCAACTGGCTTAAGAGCTCCACGATCGGCCCCGTAATACGTGCAAAATAACCTGAATTCGGATGTCGGATGACCACATTGCCTTCGTCGAATTCAAATTGAGAAAAGGGGTTCCAGGTAAATGCCATGGGGCGCTTTTTATAGAGCATACGCGGCATCGCCTCTTTTGGTTTCGTGAATGACTTTGAAATTTACACCGGCACATCAAAGGCCACGTGTTGACAGTGTATCTTGACAAAATCCAATTCTTTGAACATGTCTTTTCAACTTCGATCATTTGACGCCTATCAGAAGGCCTTCCAAAAGAGCAAAGACACTCCTGATTCATTTTGGAGGGACATCGCAAATTCCTTCGAGTGGATCCATCCCTTCTCTTCCGTTCGCAACGGAACGTTCAATGATGCGCATGTCGAGTGGTTTCAGGATGGAAAGGTGAACATCACTGCAAATGCACTGGACCGGCACCTCCAAAGTAAAGGGGACAAAACAGCCATCATTTGGGAACCCAATGACCCTCAAGAGGCTGTTCGAACATTGACTTATACCGAGCTACATGCTCTCACATGTCAATTTGGAAACGCCCTTAAATCGCTCGGAGTCAAGAAAGGAGACCGCGTTGTGCTTTACATGCCCATGACTCCCGAACTGACCATTGCTGTTTTAGCGTGCGCTCGGATTGGAGCCGTGCATTCGGTTGTTTTTGCCGGGTTTAGTGCCCAAGCATTGCATGATCGAATCGAAGATGCGCAAGCAAAAATTGTCATCACCGCGGACGAGGGACGCCGCGGGACCAAAACGATTCCGCTAAAAGAAACCGTCGATACGGCTCTTCGAAACTCTACATGCGTCGAGTCTGTGGTCGTGCAAAGAGTTACAGGGATCGCCTGTGCTATGAATCCAGGTAGGGACCTGTACTGGGAAGAATTGGTAGCGGGTAAATCAACAGTTTGCGCTGCGGAACCCATGGATTCTGAAGACATGTTGTTCATCTTGTACACCTCAGGTTCCACAGGAAAACCCAAAGGTGTGGTTCACGTGCATGGAGGGTACATGGTCTATGCGGGGTACACCTTCTCCAATGTTTTTCAATATGAAGGGGACGACGTGTACTGGTGCACTGCAGACGTTGGCTGGATTACAGGACACAGCTACATTATCTATGGGCCCCTTTTGAATGGAGCAACGTCCTTGATGTTTGAAGGCATCCCAACGTATCCGGATGCAGGCCGGTTTTGGGAGGTCTGTGCCAAGCACAAAGTCAATCAATTTTACACAGCTCCAACAGCCATTCGGTCGCTGATGTCGAGCGGATCTGAACCTGTTACACAGCATGACTTGTCTTCGCTTAAAGTTCTTGGAACCGTCGGAGAACCGATCAACGAGGAAGCTTGGTACTGGTACCGGGATGTCGTTGGGCAATCGAAGTGCCCCATTGTGGATACGTGGTGGCAGACAGAAACGGGTGGCATTATGATCAGCGGACTCGGTGGCTTCAGCCCGCAAAAACCAGCCCATGCCGGACTTCCTTTGCCCGGAATTCACCCGGTCTTGTTGGATCCAAATGGACATGAAATCCTTGAGAACAACGTCGAAGGACTGCTGTGTATTTCTCAGCCGTGGCCGAGTATGATCCGAACGACATTTGGGGACCATACGCGCTGTAGAAACACGTATTTCCATCCATTTCCTGGACACTATTTCACCGGAGATGGCGCCAAACGAGACGATCAAGGGCTCTACCGCATCATTGGACGCGTCGATGATGTCATCAACGTTTCGGGCCATCGATTTGGAACGGCTGAAATTGAGTCTGCCATCAACGAAACGTCGGGCGCTGTGGAATCCGCTGTCGTCGGGTTTCCACACGACATCAAAGGACAAGGAATCCATGCCTATGTCATTCTAGATTCCAAAACGGGCTCTTTAGCTGAAGAGGACTTGCGCAACGCGGTGCAGAACGCTGTCATCAAAGGAATTGGTAAAATCGCCAAGCTAGATCGCATTCAATTTGTTTCGGCACTCCCTAAAACGCGCTCAGGAAAGATTATGCGGCGCATCTTACGGAAAGTCGCAGAAGGTGAACAAACATCATTTGGTGACACCTCAACCCTATTGGACCCCGCATGCGTAGATTTGCTCGTAAGCGGAGCTAAACAACTGCAAATAAGTTGATTTCGATGAAATCAAAATGATATCGCATATGTGGAACCAACCTGAACTTAGACTCAACACACCTGTGACATTTCGTATGCTGCTCGTCGGCATGGCTTTGGCATTGGCGCCTTGGGCTGCGTGGGCTCAAGTCGATACTGAATTTTGGTTTGTAGCACCAGAGGTATGGGCCAACCACGGTGATAGCCCAACACTTTTGCGCTTCGCTACGTTTGATGAACCGGCGGTTATAACAGTGGAACAACCCGCCAATTCCAGTTTTCCGACGCAAACATTGACCATCGCTGCAAATGATGTGGCTTCTTTGAACCTCGCTCCTTGGTTGAGCCAGGTCGAAAACAAACCCGCCAACACGGTTCTGAATTTCGGGTTGCACATTTCCTCGACCTCTCTGGTGGAAGCGTATTACGAAGTCAATCCGTCCAACAACCTCAATCCCGATATTTTCGCATTGAAAGGTGCCAATGCCTTGGGTGTTGATTTTGTAGTGCCGTTTCAGATGTACCTTAACAATGCCTATTCACAGTCCACCTCATCTTTTGACATCGTCGCTACAGAGGATAGTACAACGGTCACCATCAATCCGAGAAAAGCCATTATTGGCCATCCTGCCAACAACGCATTTACCATCTTGCTCCACAAAGGACAAACATGGAGCGGACGAGCATCTTCTGTGCTCTCCTCCCAACATCCTTCTGGTACGACCGTAACCTCTGACAAACCGATTGCCATCACCATGAGCGATGATAGCGTTGCAGGCACGCCGTATGGTGGATGCGCCGACATCATGGGAGATCAAATCGTTCCGGTCAACATCGTCGGAACCGAATACATCGCGATCAGAGGGAACCTGAACGGACCGGACAAGGTCTTTATCGTGCCGACCGTTCCCGGGACCGTCATCAGCCTCAATGGCAACGTCGTATCCACATTGCCCTCGATATATTCAATGTACACGCACACGCTCACTGCGGCGGCGGCGTATTACACGACCAGCGAACCTGTCTATGTGCTTCACCTCACTGGATTTGGATGCGAAGTGGGAGGAGCCCTTTTACCTCCCATTGTATGCACGGGATCACAGGAAGTCGCCTTCGTTCGCTCCACCAATGAGTTCATTGGCCTGAAAATTTTGGTTCCTGCTGGTGGTGAGGATGATTTTACGTTCAACGGGAATGCAACCAATGTCGAGGCAAGTGACTTCAATAATGTCCCGGGAACAGCCGGTGCATGGAAGTATGCCAATATTACAGCAACCTCTTTTGTCCCTCAATTGCAGGCTTCTCGCCTGTCCAACAGCACTTCTCAATTTCACTTGGGCATTGTGCATGGAGGCGCCAGTTCGGGTACACGCTATGGTTATTTCAGCAATTATGCCGCGCAGGCGTATGTCGTTCAGGTGGAAGACAACACCCTCTGTGAAGGCGAATCATTGAACTTGGAAACCAATGATCTCATCGGAGCGAGCTATGACTGGACAGGTCCCGGAGGCTTCACAGGACAAGGGAACCCCTTAGACCTGGGTGTTTTGGATGAATCTAACAACGGAATCTACGTTGTTTCGGGTTACGTGGGCGCATGTCCCATCGAAAATGACACCCTTCTTTTGACTGTAAGTCCTGTTCCTGATTTGCCTGAAATCGTAGGAGATAACTGGCTCTGCGAAGGAGAGTCCTTCTCTTTGAGCACGGATTCTGTTGGTGCTGTTCAATACGGATGGAGTGGTCCCGAGGGTCCATTGCCCGATGCGACGGAGGTCGAGATCATCAATGCGACTCCTGCTGCTTCGGGAACGTACACCTTGGTCATCAACGACCACGGTTGCTACTCTCCACTGGCTTCCTGGAATGTGAGTGTACAGCCTCAGCTCTCAGGCCAAATCGATGTAGACTCTGCAGCTGTATGCTCGGGTTCCAACGTGCTGGTGAATTCCCTCAATGCATCGGCCACAGCATGGGATTGGACCACTTCTTCTGGAGGACTTATCAGCAATGGCACGGGAATGCAAATCACCAATGCTCAAGCCGACCAAACAGGATGGTATACGCTGAACGGTATGGCCAACAATTGCCCCATGCAATCCGATTCTGTCTGGATTGAAATCACCCCAACACCTGAAATTATCGCCATCAGCGCACCTCCTGTTTGCATCGGTACGGATGCTTCTCTTGACGCAGAAGTCTCGATCGAAGGCTGCACCTTCGAGTGGTTTGATGCCGCTGGGAATGCGATTGGTCAAGGCAATCCGTTGATCATTTCCAATGTCTCATTGGCGGATGAACAGACCTACCAAGTCGTCGCTCAACTCAATGGATGCTCCTCTACCCCGCTGTCAGCAGTGTTTCAAGTGGAAACGCAAGGAACCATGGACATCGTTGACCTCTTAGGCGACACCATGGGCGACCTGAGTATCTGTGAAGGAGAGGACGTGGATTTGTTTGCTGCAGGGCCTCCAAACGCAGCGTGGCAATGGACCCATCCCTTGGGTTCCACATCGAGCGAGACGTTTGGCATTCAAAATGCGCAAAACGACCAAGAAGGCTGGTACATTTTGGAAGGTGAAATAGGCAATTGCCCGATGATTTCAGACTCTGTGTTCATTGAAGTCCTCGCCACTCCTTCCCCACCGCAATTGAGCGGTTTTGACCCCATTTGTGAAGGAGGCAGTGCAACCTGGTCTGCAGCCGTGGAAAACGGTGCCACCGTCGTATGGAACCATTCCTTTTTCGGCACAAATGAAGCGTCCGTTTGGAGCATGGATTCCATTCCGCTCTCCGGAAATGGGACGTTCACAGCCTATGCCGTTATGAACGGATGCATTTCGTCTTCGACAACGATTGAATTGATTGTCGTGGGACTGCCCTCAACCATTGCTGACGACTTCGCCCCCTTGGCTGTGGCGCATTGTCCGGATGCAGAAGCCATCCTTTCCCTCCCCAACCTTGATGGAGCTTATCAGGTAGAGTGGAATTTCATCGACGATCAAGGAAACGAGTCATTCGTGAGCTCAGAAGCAGGAATTCAAGTGGCTATGGATGGGTTGTATCAGGTAAGTTTAACGACGGGCCCTCCTTGCTATTTGAATGCATCGGGCTCTTTTGATGTGGAAACGGTGATCTGTGAAATGATCATTCCCAACGTCATTACGCCCAATTCGGATGGCGACAACGAACGCTTTCAAATTTCCGACTTATCCTATTTCCCAGGAAGCTCTTGCAGTATTTATAATCGCTGGGGCAACGCCGTGTTTACATCCAATGACTTTGGAAACAGTTCGGGATGGAGACCCACTCAGGATGAAGCATCCGATGGGACCTATTACTATGTCATCCAGATTCTCCGAAACGAGGGCGAGTTATTCATCACAGATCAGTACGGAGTTCACGAAATAACAGATAGCGGTCCAGTCACGTTGACGGGACCACTAACGATTTTGCGATAGCTCGAAGTCATTCGGTTGTTCACTCACAATTAGCCAATCACACATGCATTTTGACTTTAAGCATTTCAAAGGAGACTTGTTCGGAGGACTCACCGCTGGAGTTGTTGCCCTGCCATTGGCTTTAGCTTTCGGAGAGCAATCCGGGCTTGGCGCGTCTGCTGGACTTTTCGGTGCAGCATTCATCGCCTTCTTCGCCGCCTTGTTTGGGGGGACTTCTACGCAAATATCGGGTCCCACGGCTCCTATGACCGTGCTCAGCGCTTCGATTGTAGGTGGCATTTTGATACACCGAGAAGGTGATTTAAGTCAAGCGCTTCCATTGATCTTGCTCGTTTTCTTTCTAGCTGGACTTTTTCAAGTTGCACTGGGCCTGATGAAATGGGGCTCTTACATTCGGTTCATTCCTCAGACCGTTGTTTCTGGTTTTATGACCGGAATTGGAGTCATTATATTGATCACTCAAATCTTGCCGGCCATCGGTTATGTTCCGGCAGAAGACGTGGAGAATATTAAAAATTACAGCGTTGCTGCCGAACGTATTTTAATATCAGATGCCTTTCTTTCAGCAAGTGAGGCCTGGATTGAAGAGACACCCATCTCTTCAGACACCATCGATTTGCATGAGCTCATGCGTTTTTCTGAAGCCAATATTACACAGGAGGCTCAAGGAATCATTCGACTTGAAAGTCAAGGCGTTTTGGGCGCCATGCGCTATATCCCCTTGGGACTGCGAAACATCCATTGGCTCGAACTCTTGCTTTGCTTGAGCACCATTGCCATCATTTACGGATTCAAGCGCATCACAACGGCTATTCCAAGTGCGTTGGTGGCGTTGGTGGCCATCACAAGTGCTGCGCTCGTTCTTGATCTCGATTGCCGCAGCATCTCACAAATTGAAGCGGGACTGCCTTCCATCCATTGGGGAATGTTCTCTTGGCCGCAGGTATCGAACCTGGGACCGTATGTACTCACTGCATTGATCCTGGCCCTACTGGGTGCGATCGACTCATTGCTAACGAGCGTTGTGGCTGACAACATGACCCGAACGCAACATGAACCCAATAAAGAACTCATTGGACAAGGAATTGGTAACAGTGTCGCTGCTCTTTTCGGCGGATTGCCCGGAGCTGGAGCCACCATTCGTACAGTCGTGAACATTCAGGCAGGTGGCCGTACGCGTATCAGCGGCATGATAGCAGGCATCCTACTCTTCACTACAATCGTGCTTTTGGGCCCTATTGCATCCAAAATTCCAGCCGCGGTACTCGCTGGCATTTTGATTACTGTCGGCATTGGTGTTATGGACTATAAAGGTCTCCGCGGATTGATCCGAATGGGTTGGGGTGAACGCATCATCTTACTCGCTGTTCTCATTTTGACCGTCTTTTGGCAATTGGTGTTTGCTGTCGCTGTCGGCCTCGTCATCGCTTCTTTCCAGTTTATGAAATACATGGGAGACTGGTCGACGAGTCAGTTCCGGCTCCACATTGACCCCGCTGAAGGCGTTCAAGATGTGCTCATTAAATCACTTCATGGCCCTTTGTTTTTCGGAAATGCCTCTGCTTTAGCAGGACTTCGCGGCCAAATTCCAGCCGAAATAGATAAGGTGGTCATCGACATGACCGATGTTCATTTCGTGGACCAGAGCGGCATAGCTGCTCTGGAAGACACGGTCATGGCCATGGAGAATTCAGGCAAAACGGTACGCTTTAAAGGGATTTCTGGCCAGCCGGAAAAGCGAATTCGTGCATCTTCCAACCTGTTGGACACGTGAATTAGTGCAAGTCCAAACCAAGGGCCATGAGAAAGGCATTGAATAATCTAAACCCCATGCAACGAATTCTTAAGTGAAGGTGTTTATTAAACACTATCCCAACAGTCGCTATCTTCGTTTCACAATCGTCATGCTTAGTCAACGCATATGAGTCAGTCAGCAATCAAGCTCCTCACATTTTTTTTGCTATTTGCGGCCCATGCCAACACGTTACTGTCGCAGACGGATACTGAATTTTGGTTCGTAGCTCCTGAAGTCTGGGCGGGTCATGGAGACAATCCGATCGTGCTTCGATTTGCCACATTTGATGAAGCGGCCAACATCACCATTGAACAGCCTGCGAATCCTGCATTCCCGACACAAACCTTGAGCATTGCCGCGAATGGCACATCCACGGTCAACCTCACTGCATGGATGGGAATGATTGAGAACAAACCTGTAAACACGCTTTTATCGTACGGATTGCACATCGTTTCTGATGCGCCCATCACTGCATACTACGAAGTCAATCACAACGACAACCCCGACATTTTTACGCTGAAGGGCTCTTCTGCCTTGGGAACGGAATTTTATACGCCATTCCAAAATTATTTGAGCAACAACTACACGCAGTCCAAGGCAGGCATTGATGTGGTGGCGACAGAAAACAATACGGAAATCACCGTTGTCCCAAGTGTTGCGCTCACAGGCCACCCCGCTGATGTCGCTTTTACCATTACACTGAACGCCGGAGAAACGTATTCAATGCGGGCGGCCTCCACAGCGGCAGCGGCTCATCCAGGAGGTACATACATCTCAAGTTCGGCTCCAATCGCTGTCACCATGAGTGATGACTCCATTGTGGGATCTCCCTTTGGCGGAACATGTTTCGATTTATTGGGGGACCAGTTGATTCCCGTGAGTGTGGCCGGTGATGAATACATTGCTGTGAAAGGCGTGCAGCTTGGAGGAGCTGATCGGGTTTTCATTTTGGCGACTGAAGACAACACGGAACTTTTCATCAACGGAACCTCCACTTGGACGCTGAACGCCGGGGAAACGTACACCCATGTTTTAGGCGCGCCGGTTGCGTATTACGAAACTTCAGCGCCGGTGATTGTGCTGCACATGACCGGTGTCGGATGTGAAGTCGGAGGAGCCATCCTCCCTCCCTTGCGCTGCACAGGTTCGCGAGACATTGCGTTTGTTCGCTCAACCAACGCCTCCTTCTCCATCAACCTCCTTGTTCAAGCGGGCAGTGAAGGGGATTTTACATTCAATGGGAATCCAGCCTTCATTGGGGCTGGTGACTTCACCGATGTTCCAGGAGCCGCTGGTTTGTGGAAGTATGCGCAAATAACAACCACCTCATTTGTGCCAACATTGTCCGCTTCTCGCCTCGAAAATTCCTCGGGGTATTTTCACATGGGCGTCATCAATGGAACGCCCTCAGGCTATTGCCGCTATGGTTATTTCAGCGATTTTGCCCAATATCAATTCCAAACCTACACGGACGACGACAGCCTCTGCTCCGGTGAAATGGTCACGTTGTTTGCTGACCCCATTGAAAACGCGACGTATACATGGACTGGCCCAAGCGGCTTCAGCATCAACGAGAGCGTGCTGACCATCGGTCCCGTGGATGAAACGTATGATGGAATGTACATCGTGACTGGAAATGTGGGCGACTGCGAAATTACCCCAGACACCCTGATCCTGACTGTGCAACCTGCTTTTACGGCTCCCGACTTAATTTGGGATGCTCCCACTTGCGCGGGGGACGACTTGATCTTAACGTGTCCAACAGCGGGAAATAATTGGCAATGGACTGGACCCAATGGGGAGCTTGTAGAATCCGATAGCATTTTGGTCATCTCAAATGCTCAACCTTCCGATGGGGGCCTATTTACAGTACAAGCGGAAGTGGAAGGTTGTTTATCTCTTGCCGCCGAGCTTTCAGTGGACATTACTCCAACGGGCAGTGCAAGTCTAGCCGAAACCACTGCAGAAGCATGCCTAGGCAGTGATTGGTCCACGTCACCTGAAGGAAACACTGCGGGACCCTTGTGGTCATGGGAATTCCCCAACGGGACAGTCCTGAACAATGCCAGCCTGGATCTGACCAATCTTGGAGAGCTGGATGCTGGATGGTATGTGCTGAGCGCCTCAGAACTGGGGTGCCCCTGGTCTGCTGATTCGATTGAACTCGTAGTTGCACTACCTGAAGAACTCGCGTTTGATTTCCCATCGCCCATTTGTAGTGCTGACGCCCCCCTTGCTCTGGTCATCAATGCGTCTTCGGCTGGACTGTGGTCGGCATCTTGCGGGAACTGCATCGATGAAGACTCCGGCGTGTTCAACCCGAATTTAGCAGGAGATGAAACGCTGGAAATCACCTTTGAATCTCAGGGGATTTGCCAGGAGACCCTTTCTTCTAACCTGGATGTCATCACCACGCCAAGCGCTTCCTTTGACTCCCCGTTAACCGCTTGCCTGGGTCAAGGAGACGTCACAATCACAGCTGAAAACACAGGAGGTGTTTGGAGCAGCGACTGTGACAATTGCTTGAATTCAAATGGGGAGTTCAATACCTCATCGGCCGGTGAGGGAACCTGGAACATCCAGTATGCGTTGAATGGCCAATGCCCTTCCGTCTCTTCAGGAGCGTTTATCGTAACCGCCAATTTGAGCAGTTCTTTTGATCTACCTGCTAGCTTCTGCGTCAATGAGCCTTCGTTGGAGCTTGCTGGAGACCTTGTTGGAGGAAGCTGGAGTTCCGATTGTGGGGGATGTTTGAATTCGACTGGAGTACTGAGTCCATCCACCGCTGGATTGGGAACGCATGAGCTGACCTATACCATTGCAGGAAATTGCGGCTCCTCGACCAGTCAAAACACCATCGTACACCCCTTGCCAACAACCGACTTTACGTCAACGCCTTCTTCCGGTTGCGCACCGATGCTGATTGAATTCGAAGGAACGGCAAGTCCTGGTGCGAGTTACAGCGCTTTTGGAATTGTCGATAGCAACGGCTTTACAGCTTGGAGCAATCAAGGAGAAAGTGCTACGATGACCGTTGAAAGTCCGGACTGTTATGACTTGATTTATGCCGTAACGGATGTCAATGGCTGCATCAATTCCACACTGCAAAATTCAGCTTTGTGTGTCTACGCGCCTCCTTCTGCCAATTTCACCTATACCCCTGCCCTTCCTGAATCCTACGGGACACTCCTGGAGTTTACAGCGGCAAACGTCAATGCCTCCGTTGATTTCCAGTGGTTCTTGGGCACCGAGCCCGTCAGCAGTAACACACAATGGAGCATCAATACCAGCGACATTGATGACAACCCCGCATACGTTTGTCTCGAAGTGCAAGACAGCTTGGGCTGTGTGGGCTTAGCGTGCGAGTACATTGTCACAACCTCTAGCCTCACCGTTTACGCACCCACCGCTTTTACTCCTGACTACGACGGCCACAACGATGTATGGAAACTGGTCACGAGTGCAGACGTGACCTCGTTGGATTTAAAAATCTATGATCGGTGGAACAACCTCGTTTTCCAAACGCAAGATCTCGATCATTGGTGGCAAGGAGATGTTCAAGATGGCGATTACTTCGCACCCGATGGCGTCTATACCTGGGCAGCAGTCTTACGTGGTGATCAGTACCAAGTGCGGAGTATCAAAGGGCATATCGTGTTGATTCGCTGAAGACACCGCCAACCATTTTTCTGGATTGACATGCTTGCCTCTGCATGGTCCACCTTTCCGTGGTACCATCTTGAAAATTTGACCGCATTCTCAAAATGGCATGGGAAGACTGAACGCCATTCGATGCCATGTTCATGCAATTCGGTGCCTAGCGCGGGTGGGAATCGAAAGGCCGCTTCAAAAGCTCCAACCAACGTCAACGTCCATAAGCCCCTCGCTGTATCTTGTCCCCATGATTCGCATTGCATCCCTGTTGGCTGGCTTCCTTCTTCTTCTTTCTGTGGCATACTGGTGGCAACTTGAGCCTATTGCAAGTGACGTTCGCAGCGGTTCAGAAAAAGCATTCAAGAAATTACAGCCGGCCTTAGCCGACGCTTGGAAATGGAGTTATCCTGAAGAACATTGGGACGTTCAGGAAGCAACGAAAGCATTGGATGACGTTCAACGATGGAGCGATCAAATGCCCGAAGAATCCAGCCGCATGACAGGCGGCCAGTGGCGCCTGGAAGGCCCGACCAATATCGGAGGACGGTTTAACTTCATTCGGCAGCACCCCACCGAAATCAACCGGTTTTTTGCTGGAGCGAGTGCTGGAGGATTGTGGACGGATTCCGGTGATGGCGTGTGGAATCCTTTGACGGATGATCTCCCTCATTTGGCAATGGGCGACTTGGCATTTCACCCGGTCAACCCAGATCGTATTTTCCTAGCGACAGGTGACCCTCAGATCAGCAGCTTCCCTCGTATTGGAGGAGGCGTCTACCGTTCCTTGAACGGTGGAAATTCTTGGGAAAACATGGGGTTAGACACCCTTGGCATTGTTAGCCGTTTGCTCATTCTTCCCGAAGCTCCTAGCACAATCTTTGCCGCATGCATGGGAAACCCTGCGATTCCAGGTCCTGCTCGTGGTTTGTTTCGAAGCACAGAAAATGGTCAAAACTGGGAGCAAGTCCTGTTGCCAAATGACTCTGCCGGCGTGACCGACTTGGCCTATGCACCGTCATCGCAAACGCTTCTTGCCAGCGCTTGGCAGCGCACCCGCACCTCTACACAAAGCATCGTCAATGGATCCCATTGCAAGATTTGGAAATCCGTTGATTCAGGCTCAACGTGGTCTGCACTTCCCAACCCATGGGGCGAAGGTGTAAAAGGACGCATCGGTTTGGCCGAACAGGGCGGGGTGTTTTGGGCACTGGTGGTAGGCACGGACCAGCAACTGGATAACATCTACCGTTCTGACGACGGTGGAACAACATGGACTGCAATTATTCCCGAAGGTGCAGCGCCAGAAAATGCATTGGGTGGCTTTGGGTGGTATTTCTCGAAAGTCCGGGTCAATCCTTGGAATTCAGATGACATCACCATCCTCGGAGTAGAGTGTTGGAATTCGCTCAATGGAGGAGTAACCTGGCAGCGCATGGGGCCTGAGTGGTGGACTTACGAGGTGCATGCAGACAAACATGATCTGCAATGGATTGGCCCGCAAAGTTTAGTTTTGGCTACGGATGGCGGACTGTATCGCTCCGATGACCACGGTTTGACGTGGGAAGATCTAGAAGACATTCCAGTGACCCAGTTCTATCGCGCAACATGGAATCCGCACAATCTAGGCCAATACACGGCTGGAGCGCAGGACAACGGTACCAGCACAGGATCACAAGAAGATTTGAATGGATGGACGCGTGATCTAGGCGGGGATGGCTTCACCGCCATCTATCATCCGACTGATGCCAATTTGCGATACGCTGGAACCCAATGGGGCAATTGGCGGTATAGCCTGACAGGTGCCAATGAAGAACCGCAATGGAACAACTTCATGGACGGCATCGATGAAGAAGACCGTGTCTGGTGGGATGCTCCCTTGGCATATCATCCGTCAAACCCTGATGAGATGTGGACTGGAACGCAGCGTGTCTATCGCATGTCAAACGCTCCATTCTCTTTTTGGCAAGCGGTGAGCCCGGATCTAACCCACAACGAAGAACCGGGTTTGCAGTACCGATGTGTTACGGTGGTCGCGGGATCTCCGTTCAATGAAGACTTGATCGCTGCGGGCACTTCAGATGGCCGGATTTGGGTAACAACGGATCATGGTGACAATTGGAATCCGATGGAAAGTGGCCTGCCAGGACAGTTTGTCACCGACCTCGTCTTCGACCCCTTCCATCCTGACTCCATGTTTTGTACGGTCAGTGGCTTCCGAAATGCGCTGTATACGCCGCATGTATTCCGCGCTGCGATTGGCGAGGAATGGATCTCTGTACAGGGCGATTTGCCTCCGCACCCAATCAACCACGTCGAAGCATTGAATGACAGCATTTGGGTGGTGGCTTCGGATGCAGGAGTTCATTGGACCGAAAACCGTGGACAACACTGGGAACCGGTGGGCTCTCTGCCGCTGATCCCCGTATATGATCTCGCCGTCGATACGATTTCTGACCGTCTGGTGGCGGGGACATTTGCTCGAAGTCTGTGGACCTTTCCGTTGGACTCCTTACTTCCAGCAGCAGTCATTGATACCGTGCAAAATGCAGTGGCATCCCTTGTCGATTTTAACGACCTCGCCTTTCCCAATCCATTTAAAAACAGCTTGGAGTTGCGCTCTGAATCTCCGGTTGAGCAGGTTGCCGTCTATGACGCTGCAGGAAAGGTTCAGGTAGCTCTGACTCCCGATCAGCGCCTTACAATCGCCACATCGTCTTGGGCGGCTGGCACGTACATCGTGAAATGGACACACGCCAATGGCCAAACCAACACGAAGGTCGTAATCAAGAGTGGAAATTGATCAGTGAATCACCAAACGACGGGCCTTGCCATGCTCAGGAATTCTGAACACATACGTACCTGAATTCAGGTCATTGGCTTGCAATACGATTGAAGAACCCGTGGCTAAGCCCGACTTCGCTACTCTTCCACTGACATCCAATAATTGCCAGGACCAGGATTGAGCCATTTCGGGTGAGACCGTCACTGTAATTTCATTCCCCTTGGAAGTTGGATTCGGATAAAGCTGGAACAATTCCATTCCATCGGAAGCGACCTCCGTCAAATCCGTTGAGTAATCGTAGACCTCACAAATGGATGCGTAGTCTTCACAAAGCCACGATGAAACCGCACCAGAAATGGTGGACAAAGTGGCGACATACGCCTCGGCATCATACGCATGTGCAACATGGCCAGCACCTTCCAAGGTGGTAAAGCAATGGTTTAATCCCAGTGACTCAGCCATTTCATGTATGATGCTGCTTCCTTCTACATCCGTGATCGGAAAACCGCTCAATGAAATAACACCCGCTCCATAAGGAACCGTTTCATCATCTGTGCCGTGAACTGAGACAAGTGGTTCATCTCCTTCTGACAGATAGTCAGCTGTTTTCAAGGCTCCGGCAATGTTGATTACGCCCATAATTTCAGAGCTGTATCCAGGATTTCCAGACTCCCCTTCCAATCCCCCTGCCATACCGGGCGTTGATTGATCGATTTGCTCAGGAATCTCTGACTCTTCGTCCACATAGGCCATGTGCAAGGCAATGAAAGCTCCCGCTGAAACTCCGCCCATGAGGATGCGATCTGGATCAATGCCATAGGGATTTCCGTCCTCAGCCACTGTTTTTCTGAAATATCGAACCGATGCCTTTCCATCATGGTATCCCCTCCAAACCGATCGGATCATGGCATTGGAAACATCGAGGAAATTGTCAATACCCAAGCGATACGTTATCGAACCAACCACGTAGCCCATGCGTGCCAAATCCTGACACAAAGAAATCACATCGGCATTGTCATTTTCACCTCCAATAAAAAAACCCCCGTGCGCCATGATAATCAATGGGCGTGATGTTTCTGTATCTCCTACCGGCTGGTAGATATCCACGACAAGCGCTTGGCTCAAGCCTGTAGCATTGATCGCGTTACCGTATGGGACATCATAGGTTACCTGGACATCGGAAAAAGCCGTATTGAATCGGTATCTTTCCCCATCACAATCCAATTGTGAGAAGACGTTTAGCGAAAGGAACAGAGTCGAAAAAGCGCAAATTATTCGAAGCATACTGATGATTTTAATTGACACAACCGGGAGTAAGTTAGGAATTATCAATTACCGTAACACCTTGAATAACACTTCCTTTCTTTTTTTATTTTCTTTTTCCCTTCTTGTGGTGTGCGGCTGTTCGTCTTCTGTTGAAAACATGCCCCAGTCCGTCGAAGTGAAGTGTATGACCGATTTCCACTACTACTTCAACCCCACTATGAATCGGGATTCGCTTTTGAATGTGGATGGTTGGAGTCGTTATGATGCAGGACGCGTGGTCACGCGAAGTTTTATCAAGCCCGAATTTCATCAGCCTCCTACAATCACGGTGCATATGACGCTGCGATCGGCGGGAGACCCTTGGGACAAATCTGGCACCGTATTCATGATTCCGCCATCATCTTCGCTGGACCTGAGAGCCTTTGAAGAAGAGACGCATACACTGGATACATCCAAGCAGACCTATCCTGCCATTCTTCCGTTTGAAACACCGGCGGGCCTCACGTACGAGCCCGCTATTGAGTTGTTGCGATTCATAACACCCTTTGGCGTTGGTCATTTCAGTGACAACGACCGGTTAGATGAATACCGCCCCGTGTATGTTCCTGAATGGGCTGACTCCGTTTCGTGGAACACGGACATTTCACATTTATGGGACTCTATGGAGGATAGTCTTACGTTGGGCGTTTACATCGATACCTGGACGGAGACAGGCTACTCTTTAAACCTTACTCTAGAGTTTGCCCCAAAACCCGCGTTGCAACAACTCCCCCCCGTAACAAATACTCTTTCTCTATTCAACACCACCAAATTAAGTTCGAAACAACAGCATTTTGATGGCTTTGCAAACGGAAACCTTCAGGTCGATTTTGTCCTACCTGAAGGGGCGTCTGATGTTGCTTTTCACTACCATGCCACTGGACACGGTGGACACGCAACGGGCGATGAATTTGTTCGCTGTGAGCACCGTATTGCGCTCGACAGCACCCGTGTGACCCACTTTACTCCTTGGCGTGATGACTGTGCGAGCTTCAGACGATTCAATCCATCTTCAGGTGTTTGGACCGAACGAACCTATTGGCGGGGAGACAGCATCGATGAACGCATTGCTTCGAGCGACTACTCACGGTCGGGATGGTGTCCTGGCAGTCAAGTGGATGCGCTGACCTTTCCATTAAAAGGGATTTTACCGGGACCGCATACCCTTGACATCTCCGTTCCTACGGCACAAGCTTTTAACGACTCTGAAATGAATTTCTGGAACGTTGCTGGATACCTCAGTTACACGGAAAACCTTCGCGACTAGGGTTGTCCGTTCTTGATTATTTCCGACCTTCGCGGCCACGCGAGGGAGACGTGCACTTAACGGCATTTTTTAAACGCCCTATTCACGTCAACCAAAGAAGACTCAACACAGTCTGAATACACTATCCACTTCGAAGATGTCAAGCATTATTTACACCCATACTGACGAAGCGCCCGCTTTGGCAACGTATTCCTTCCTCCCTATTGTTCAGGCTTTTGCTGCCCAAGCGGATGTGGAGATTCAAACGCGCGATATTTCACTTTCAGCCAGAATTCTCGCTGCATTTTCTAGTTTTCTCCCTGTGGAGCAACGAGTCAGTGATGCGTTGAGCGAGTTGGGGACCTTGGCAAAAACGCCAGAAGCCAACATCATTAAACTGCCCAATATCTCTGCTTCCATTCCTCAGCTGAAAGCTGCAGTCAGTGAATTGCAAGCCCTTGGCTTTGCGCTTCCAGACTATCCAGAAAATCCTCAAAATGACGTCGAAAAAGATGTAAAGTCTCGCTACGATAGCGTCAAAGGATCTGCTGTAAACCCCGTTTTACGAGAAGGAAATAGTGACCGAAGAGCTCCCGCTGCTGTTAAAGCGTATGCGCGAAAGCATCCGCACCGCATGGGAGCCTGGTCTTCGGATTCAAAATCTCATGTCGCTCATATGGAACGTGGTGACTTCTATGGGTCTGAAAAGTCACTCACACTCCAAGAAGCGACACACGCTTCGATTCAATTCGTTTCTGACTCTGGCACGACCGTTCTCAAAACAGGCATTGAACTACTCGCTGGCGAAATCATTGATGCCGCGATTTTAAACATACAAGAACTCAAGTCCTTTGCAAAAAAGGAAATGGCCGATGCGAAGGCTCAGGACATCCTGTTTTCCGTGCATTTGAAGGCGACAATGATGAAGGTCAGTGACCCGATTATTTTTGGAGCCTTTGTAGAAGCCTTTTTTGAGACGGTATTTGCTGCGCATGGAAACACTTTTGAGAAACTGGGTGTCGATGTCCGCAATGGCCTAGGTGATGTGTATGCCAAAATTGCTGCGTTGCCTGAGGGTGAGCGTATCGCCATTGAGGACGCACTCCAGCAAGTGTATGCAGAGCGCCCCGATTTGGCCATGGTCAATTCCGACAAAGGCATCACCAACTTGCATGTTCCTTCTGATGTCATCATTGACGCATCCATGCCGGCCATGATTCGCAACTCCGGGCAAATGTGGGATCACAATGGCCAATCGAAGGATGCCAAAGCCGTCATTCCAGACCGTTCATATGCCGGAGTTTACCAAGCAACGATCGATTTCTGCAAAGAGAATGGCGCTTTAGATCCGCGGACAATGGGCAGCGTTTCCAACATCGGTTTGATGGCTCAAAAAGCAGAGGAATATGGGTCTCACGACAAGACTTTCCAGCTGAAGGAATCCGGAACAGTTCAAGTCGTGGACGCAGCAGGCCATGTACTCTTGGAACAAGCAGGTGAAGCTGGCGATATTTTCCGAATGTGTCAGGTCAAGGATGCCCCGATTCAAAATTGGGTCAAGCTAGGTGTTGAGCGCGCACGCGCTACCGGAAACCCCGCTGTCTTCTGGCTGGATGCTAGCCGTGCACACGATGCCGAAATCATCCTCAAAGTGAATACCTACTTACCGCAACACGACACCAATGGACTGACCATTGAGATCATGCCACCTGTAGAGGCCACGCACTATTCATTGCAACGCATCGTCAAAGGGCAAGACACCATTTCTGTGACAGGCAACGTATTGCGAGACTACCTCACCGATCTCTTTCCCATTCTCGAAGTGGGAACCTCAGCGAAGATGTTGTCCATCGTTCCCCTCATGAATGGAGGCGGATTGTTTGAAACGGGCGCCGGCGGTTCTGCACCAAAGCACGTACAGCAGTTGAACGAAGAAAACTACCTGCGCTGGGATAGCTTGGGAGAGTTTTTGGCATTGGCTGTATCGCTCGAGCATTTAGGCACGCATGCGAACAACACCAAAGCCCGTATTCTTGGGGCTTGTTTGGACGAAGCCACAACGCGTTTTCTTGACGAAGACAAGAGTCCTACTCGAAAGCTCGGTGGAATTGACAACCGGGGATCGCACTTCTATTTGGCTTTGTACTGGGCTGAGGCCATGGCCAAGCAGACTGAAGACTCGAAACTCGCTGAGCATTTCGCAACCCTCCATGCTTCATTGAGTCAAGCCGAAAACACCATCGTCAGCGAATTGAATGCTGTCCAAGGGCACCCCGCCGATACGGGGGGGTACTACCGTCTCAATCAGGAAAAGGCAGAACGGATCATGCGACCCTCCAACTCATTGAACGCAATAATCACCGGCTTCCACGCTTCTTAACGGAATCTGCTTTCATTCTACGCGACCGCTGTTTAGCCTTTATCGATGTTTGGCTAAAACTCGTCTCGGTTCACAGACCACTGAAATTCAACACGAATCAAATTATTCGCATAAAAAAAGCCGCCTGCTCACTGCAGACGGCTTTTTCATTTGCTTATCTAAATCGTACGATTCAATTGAAATTGAATCCGACAGACAACGTAATGCGGTGACCCGTTCCTCTGTCCATGACATTGTCTGGAACAATCTCACCCTGTTCGCTATCAATCTGAGTAAAATCAGGATTAAAATCAAAGATTTCAAATGCAGCATCACTCGTGCCTTTGGTAATCTTATCCGGGACAATCGATAGATTGACTGGGAAGTTCAAATCACCTGAGCGCACGTTGTAACCAACTGCAAAAACAAAGCCAAGTCCAGAAAGCGAAAGGTTCGGACCCGTTCCAAATTCGAAACCACTCGCTCCTCTTATGCCAACCATTGTTGTCAAAGAAGGCAAGAACATGCCCTTCTCCATTCCCGCGACCATGACTACCCATTCAACCAACCCAACGACATCGCCACCGTTGTCAGCGATTCGCTTTTCCCATTACCATCCATACTGCGTTGTAAAGCTCGCTCCATTGGGATCCATAGCGAAAGCAGCAGAGTCCATATCGAACTTTCGCTCCAACATTTGAGCCGTGCTACCATCGGAAATGTAGGACACCCCAAAACGCGGCCCTTCCAATTGTACAACCTGAGCTTGCAATCCTTGGAAAGTAAAAATAGCGAGACAAAACGTAATTAACTTACTCATTATTAGATACTTAAATTATTTACAACAGGCAAATTACAAGAAAAATATTAAGCCTTTGATGGGGTCGATTCTGATTTTGTCTCCGGCGCCGCTTCCGGCGCCGCTTCCGGAGCTGATTCAGGAGCTGCTTCCGCCGCTGCTTCCTCGGACGCAGCTGGTGCTGCAGCTGGTGCAGTGTCTCTCCAGATCTCTACTTTCACTGCCGCCAATCCGCGAGGACCCTGTTCCGTTTCAAAACGGACCTTATTGTTCTCCCGAA
>ERZ887942.318-NODE-318-length-40216-cov-14.769727_pt1 | contig 40216 bp, 41 predicted proteins | sample MGYA00521099_ERZ887942 | MGnify/ENA primary metagenome ERZ887942 (study PRJEB32303, sample SAMEA104408605) | aquatic metagenome | biome: Brackish water; feature: Pelagic; material: water | place: Baltic Sea | collected 2014-06-07T06:48:00 | depth 16,251 m ... | reverse complement strand
CGACGGTGGCTGGTTTGGCGCCACTGATGCTGAACAAGAGTTTTCAAGCGCAATTCTTAATCCCCATGGCCATTTCTGTGGCCTTTGGATTGCTCTTTATTACGGTCATCATTTTGGTGCTCTTGCCCATTTATTTGCAGTGGATCAACCCGTTCCACCGCACTTGGGTGTGGGTGAAGAAAGGCGATTGGCCCGGAGTTGAAGCCGCGGAACCTGCCATTCGAGAGGAAATTGCCATGGACACAGAAATCGAGAAGTCATGAATTCTAAGATTTTTCAATTGATGGGCATTGGCTTGGTTTTGATCCAGGGCTCTTCGTTAGAATCCATGGCGCAAACGGGAGTCCGTCCCTTGAACAAGCAAGAGGCGGTTGCCCTGGCGTTGAATCAGAATTTTGGCATTCAATTGGCTCAGAAAAGGGCAGAACTGGCATCGGTCAATACCGGTTGGGGTGCCGCAGGTGCTTTGCCGCAGATAGGTGTTTCCACGACGGCCTCAAGTACGGTAAGCGATCAACGTGAAAACCCCACATCCTTCATTCAAGAACGTCTGGAGTCGGATGCATTGAATGCAAGCGCTCAGCTCAATTGGACCCTGTTTGATGGGATGCGCATGTTTGCGAACAAACAGGCATTGGATGTCCTGGCGGAACAAGCTGAAGGCCAAGTCAACCTCGTGGTGGAACAAACGGTGGTTGCGGTGCTGATGGCTTACGATGACGTTTTGATTCAACTGGCTGTAGAGGAGGTGTTGCGGAACTCGCTAGCCGTATCGGCGGATCGCCTCAGTCGCCTGGAGACCGCTCAGGAATGGGGGGGGGCAAGGGCGTTTGACCGGCTTCAAATTCAGAATGCTTTGTTTACCGATAGCTTGGCTTTGATACAGCAGGGCCTGTCGCGTGAAGTGGCCATGCACAACTTCAGTCGTCTTTTAGGAGGTTCAGAATGGTCCGATTGGAAACTCACATCGCCCTTGGATTCGCCCGTTGAAAATGGCGGTTGGGATGCAGTCAAGTCGGCCGTTTTGAGCGATGCGACGGCCATTCGGAATGCCATGCTATCGCGTGAATTGGCCGATGTCGGAATTGCTCAAGCGGAGTCCGGCTTGTTTCCCATGGTGCAGTTGTCTTCGAGCTTTGGCGACCAGCGAAGCACATTTGCGGCGGGCGATTTATCGGGTGAGGGGCGGACTCAAAACCTGGCCGCTAATCTGTCGTTGAATTTCAATGTTTTCAATGGCGGAGCCACGCGTCGAGCGATTCAACAGGCCAAAATTCAAATGGAAGTTGCAGATTTGGACTTTGCGGACCAACAACGTGAGGTGTTGCTTTTGGCGCGCACGGCAACAGATCGGATGGCCGCGCAAGCTTCCGTTCATCAGTTGGCCCTCCGCATGGCGCAGAACGCCGCTGAGCTGCTTGAAATGGGGCGGGACCGGTTGGAATTTGGAGCGATCAATTCCTTGGATTTCCGTGAATTGCAAGTCGGATTGCAGCGGGCCGAGATGGAGGTGCTCCGAACACAGCAAGCGTGGAGCGCCGCTCAATTGGACTTGAAACGATTGCAGGGATTTTGGAACGGTGCCATTGAATTGGAATGAAATTGAATGAAAGTGAATAGCCGATGAGTCAAGTTCCTCCAACATCTTCGATAAAATTGTTGCTGATTGCCTATTACTGGCCCCCATCGGGAGGAATGGGGGTGCAACGTTGGTTGAGAATGTCCAGTCAGTTGGTCCGTTTAGGAGTGGATGTTCATGTGCTAACCTTGGATCCGGAATCGGCACATTATCCGACCGGCGATTCTGCATTGCTAAAGGAAGTTGACCCCCGTGTGCATGTTACCCATGTGAAAGCATTCAACCCGTTCGTAATTGCCAAGAAACTGCTTGGTAATGGGGTTCCTCAAACAGGGTTTTCCTCCGAAGGGAAGTCGAATTTTTGGCTACAAGTGATGATCTCCTTGCGTAGCCATCTTTTCATACCGGATCCAAGAAAAACTTGGAATCGGAGGGCGTTATTGGCTGCCAAGGCGATCATCGACGAGCAGGGCATTCAATTCGTTGTCACATCAAGTCCACCTCAAAGCGTCCACCTGATTGGTCAGGCGTTAAAGAAATCCCGATCGATTCAATGGATTGCTGACTTTCGCGATCCATGGACCGACATTTTTTACTACAAAGATCTTTTGCACAGTCCTGTAAGTGAATTCTTAGATCGACGGTTGGAACGGTCTGTTTTGGACAGTGCTGATGCGGTGGTGGCGGTCACCCCAAGTTTGAAGGCTTTGCTCGCGCAGAAGATCCCCCTGTCTCAACGGGGCAAGTTCTCGGTGATTACAAATGGATACGACGGAGAAGATTTGGAGCAAACGAAACCGGAAGAAGTGGGTGCATTTCACTTTTTGTACACGGGGACTTTGATTGAGTCATACCAGGTGGAGGTACTTTTTGAATCGTTAGCGAGGGTGATTCCAGATTTTCCGGAAATGAAAATTGAGATAGTGGGAGGAATTTCAGTTTCCTATGAGCGCGCATTGTCGGAGCGGTTCTCTTTTATAGAATTTAAAGGGGTCTTGCCCCATGAAGCGGTGACTGAAAAACAAAAATCAGCTGGAGCGTTGATTTTGGTTGGACCAGAAGGAGAAGCGTTTGACGGTCACATCCCGGGAAAGACATTTGAATATCTGCGGACGGGTATTCCGATCCTGCATTTGGGTCGTGAAGGTTCAGATGTGGCGAAGATTCTAAGGTCTTGCAGTGCAGGGCGTACTTTTAATCGTCGCGGTCATGAAACGCAGATGGACGCTTTTATCCGGTCACTGGTTGATCAGGACGAGCACTCTTATCGGCATGAACCGAATTGGGGGGAGATTCGAAAATTCCATAGAAGCCACATCAGCTCAGAGTTTCTCCAGCTGATGCGTAAGATGACGGAGTCTTAAGGCCTCCCAAGGGGCTCCGGTTTACTCGTATTGCGTGAGAACATCGTGCCCTCCATCCCGCAAGTACTTGTTGCGTTCAAACAGTGCGATGTCGGACTCCATCATTTCACTGCAGAGCTCTTCAAGCGTGCAGGTGGCTTCCCAGCCCAAGACCCTTTTGGCCTTCGAGGCATCTCCGACGAGTAAATCCACTTCGGCCGGGCGGAAATAGCGCGGGTCCACTTGAACGAGTACATCGCCCGTTTCTTGGCAAATGCCTTGTTCGTCGACGCCTTCGCCTTTCCATTCCAACGTCTTCCCAACATGAGCAAATGCCATGTTGACAAAGTCGCGGATCGGTACCGTTCGGCCTGTGGCCAATACATAATCATCGGGCGTGTCCTGCTGTAGCATCCGCCACATGCCCTCCACATAATCTTTGGCGTGGCCCCAATCTCGCTTTGCGTCTAAGTTGCCTAAATACAACCGATCCAATAGGCCCAAATGGATTTGTGCTACCGCACGCGTGATTTTTCGGGTCACAAACGTTTCACCGCGCAACGGACTTTCATGGTTGAACAAGATGCCGTTGGAGGCATGCATTCCATAAGATTCTCGGTAGTTCTTGACGATCCAGAACCCGTACAATTTGGCAACGCCATAGGGGCTTCTCGGATAGAATGGAGTGGTTTCGCTTTGAGGAGTTTCCTGCACCAACCCGTAGAGTTCAGAGGTCGAAGCCTGGTAGAATCGACACGTTTTTTCCATTCCTAGGATGCGCAGTGCTTCCAAGATACGGAGCGTGCCAATGCCGTCCGCGTTGGCCGTGTATTCCGGTGTGTCAAAGCTCACGGCTACGTGACTCATCGCCGCGAGGTTGTAGATCTCGTCGGGCTTCACTTCTTGGATGATTCGGATCAAATTGGTTGAGTCCGTCAAATCGCCATAATGCAGCTTCAGACGAATGCTGGTATCATGTGGATCCTGGTAGAGGTGGTCGATGCGGTCCGTATTGAGCAGCGAGGCTCGGCGCTTGACACCGTGGACCTCGTAACCCTTTTCTAGCAGCAATTCAGTCAAATAGGCACCGTCTTGTCCTGTAATCCCCGTAATCAATGCCTTTTTCATGATGCGTTCTCTGAAGCCGAAAAATACGATTGAACACGGACGAAATCAAGCTAGACCAATTTCTTGATTTTCGACCAACCTGAAATAGGGGCCTTGGGCGGCCATCAAATCTTCGTGGTTCCCCCACTCTTGAATGGTTCCATCGGCGATCACGGCAATCCGATCGGCGCTGCGAATGGTGCTCAGCCGGTGGGCAATGATCAGGCTGCTCCGTCCTTGCATCAAAACATCGAGCGCTTTTTGCACTTCCAATTCGCTTGTGGAGTCGAGAGCGCTGGTGGCTTCGTCGAGAATGAGAATGTCGGGATTGCGCAGAATAGCGCGCGCAATGGCGATGCGTTGCCGTTGTCCTCCACTGAGTTGAACCCCCCGTTCGCCAACCAATGTATCGAAGCCTTCCGGGAAGGAGTCAATGAATTCCTTGGCGTTCGCTTTTTCAGCGGCGTCCATGATTTCATTCTCAGTCGCATCGGGTTTGCCGTACGCGATGTTGCTCCGAATGTCCCCTCCGAAAAGAATAACTTCTTGCGGAACGAACGCCACGCGTTTCCGATATGCCGTCAGGGGAAAGGAAGCCAAGGACTGGCCATCAATCAAGATGTCGCCACTGACAGGGTCGTGAAATCGAAGTAAGAGCGAGGCCATGGTGGATTTTCCGGCTCCCGAAGGCCCCACCAAGGCAATGCGTTCACCCGGAGCAATGTCGAGGTCGATGCCCTTCAAAACAATGATGTCTTCCCGGTTGGGATAATGGAAATGAACATTTTTGAACTGAACGCGGCCCGCAAGCTTGAGTTTGGTGAGCGACTCAGAACGCGTATCGACCGGCTCTTGCGGTTCATCCATAAGTTCCATTAAACTTTCAATGGCCCCGAGCCCTTTCTGAAGTGCTGAAAATTGCGCGGCAATCCCACCGATTGATCCGGCGACCAATCCCGTCATCAAAAGAAAGGTAAAGAAATGTTCACTTTCCAAGCCTCCACTGGCCATGAGGTCGGCTCCTTTGAAAATGACCAGGGTGATGGCTCCAAAGATGAACAAGATGATAAAGGAGGCAAACGCCCCCCGCCAGATGGCCCCTTTCAGCGCAAGGGTCCGGATATCCCGAATGCTCGTCCCATACCGCACCAATTCCAATGCTTCGTTGGCAAAGCTTTTCACGCTGATGATGCCCGTAAGCGTCTCTTGTACGATGGTGTTGGATTCTGCGACTTGATCCTGAGTACGTTTGGACAACTTTCGAATGAATCGACCGAATAAAATCGCTGCGATGATCATCACCGGGAGCGTGGCCAACATCAAAAGTGTCAACGTGACCGAGAAATACAACAAGGCCAAAATGCCTCCAATGATGATGATGACCTGCCTCAACAACTCCGCCATGGTCGTGGTGAAAATATCTTGAATGGCCGTGATGTCGGCGGATACTCGACTGTTCAAGTCCCCTACACGGCGCGTGTCAAAAAATCGCATCGGCATGCGGACAATGGCTTCAAAGGCATCACTGCGCATATCCCGCATCATGTCTTCGGTCATCCGGGCAAACAAAACCACGCGCGCAAAACTCAGCGTTGCTTGAACGAATAAAACGATCAAAATCGTCCAACCGATGCTCGTCAAGTTGGTCATGTCGATGTTCAATGCTTGCATCGGCGATTCCACCTGAGCGGGGCCGTCTCCCATGGTTCCAACACCTCCGAGTTGTCCCCACAAACGGGTCACCAGCAACGTCAGAATACCACTGGCGCTGATAATTAAAATACCGAGCGCATAGCCCCAAGCGTGTGGACGCAAGTAAGAGCCCATCTTACCGAGTGCTCCCCAGTTCTTCCAACTGAATTTGCGCGCCTCGTCGTTTCCCTTCTCCGCGCCCGTTTTGGGTAATTCTTGCCGTCCACTTTTCGCCATGGAGCGAAATTACACCCGATTCGGGATTTACATTGTAATCTTTGTGTCAAGCTATTTGGAAGCAGGCCATCTGTGACTATCTTTGCCGTCCTGAATTTGGGTGGTTGCATCCACCGAAACACTGACGCATTATGAAAAGGACATTCCAACCCTCGGTACGCAAGCGACGCAACAAGCACGGCTTTCGCAAGCGCATGGCATCTGCCAATGGACGCAACGTATTGAGTGCACGACGCGCTAAGGGCCGCAAGAAATTGTCGGTAAGTACGGAGCGACGCCACAAAGGCATCGAGCGTTAAGCTCGCAAAAAAAAAGAAATCGAGGCCTCCACGAGGCATTGAACGGATGGTATAGACCAAAAAGAGGAATCTGCGGATTCCTCTTTTTTTGTGCCGTTTTTCCGCTGAGGACGAAAATTTACAAGGCCTGTATTTCCTGCGGACCAAAACAAATCCAGAAGAGCTCATTGTTTACAGGTGATTTCCGTGATGAAACGTGCCAGTGGTAAGCGCGCTCATGGACATGGCCTTCAATCGTCCAGGTCGACGGGTCTTCGGAATCCCATTGAGTCGGCAGCGATACGTGCAAGTGTTTTCGGAAATCCAGGCCCGGTCCGAATGCTTTGAACATGGATTCTTTCACTGTCCACAAGGCGGATAGACGGCCTAAAGTGGATTCTGCCGTGCCCTCGTCAGGCCCAAAAACACGGTGAGCAATTTGTTGAATGGACTTGCGCTCACATTCAATGTCACATCCAAGCGGTTTAGAACCGATGGCTACAAGAACATGACAGAGGCCTCCCTTGGAATGATGGGAAATACTCAGGGCCCACTTGGAGACGCTCGAATCGTCAGATTGGATCTGCGGTTGGCCATTCGCTCCATGCACAACACGCAGTTGAGCTGCTTCCCATCCCAAACGCTGCAAAACAACATCTACGGCAAAATGCTCCAATTGCCGGTGCGGAGGCAGTGCAGCGATGTCTCGTTCCGGAAACCGCTCTTGGTTCTTTACCCATAGGTCCAGTTCTACAGATCCGGCCTGCACGGCTAGTGCGAGGGCCAATGGGTCATTGGAGGTAAAGAGTGGATGGATAATGGGCATGGGGTGCGACGAATGGGCTTGGAACGATTGAACCTTCTTGTTGCAGCCCGGTTGTTTCATTGTAAATTTAACTTTCGAAAACAGAAAGCATGAGTACTAGTTTGACAACAGAGAGACTGCCCTACAAAGTAAAGGACATTGCCCTCGCCGAGTGGGGACGAAAGGAAATCCGGTTGGCGGAGGCAGAGATGCCGGGCTTGATGGCCTTGCGTTCAAAGCACGGTGCGGACAAACCATTGAAAGGTGCTCGCATTGCGGGTTGTCTTCACATGACCATCCAAACGGCCGTTTTGATTGAAACATTGGTCGATTTGGGAGCGGATGTGACCTGGGCGTCGTGCAACATATTCTCGACCCAAGACCATGCAGCAGCGGCGATCGCAGCGGCTGGAATTCCGGTGTACGCATGGAAGGGGATGAACGAAGAAGAATTTGCTTGGTGCATTCGCCAAACCCTATTCTTTGGTGAAGACCGCCAACAATTGAACATGATTTTGGACGACGGAGGCGATTTGACCAACATGGTGTTGGATGAGTACCCCGAGATGGCTGAAGGAATCAATGGCTTATCTGAAGAGACCACGACGGGCGTGTTGCGTTTGTACGACCGCATGAAGGCCGGGACTTTACCCATGCCTGCAATCAATGTCAATGACTCGGTGACCAAGTCCAAGTTTGACAACAAATACGGATGCCGTGAATCAGCGGTGGATGCCATTCGCCGTGCGACGGACATCATGATGGCCGGAAAAGTAGCCGTAGTAGCAGGTTATGGTGATGTTGGAAAGGGCACTGCGGATTCACTTCGCAGCGCTGGCTGTCGTGTAATGGTGACAGAGATAGACCCAATTTGTGCGTTGCAAGCTGCGATGGACGGTTATGAGGTGAAGCGCATGGTCGATGCCGTGAAGGAGTGTGACATCATTGTGACTGCCACAGGAAACAAGGACATCATTCGCGGTGAGCATTTCGAGCAGATGAAGGACAAAGCCATCGTTTGCAACATTGGCCACTTTGACAATGAAATTGACGTGGCTTGGTTGAACAACCACGAGAGTGCGACCAAGGACACCATCAAGCCACTGGTTGATTTGTACAACCTCAACGGCAAAGACATTATCTTGTTGGCTGAAGGTCGTTTGGTGAATTTGGGTTGTGCCACAGGCCATCCGAGTTTCGTGATGTCCAATTCATTCACGAACCAAACGTTGGCTCAATTGGAACTTTGGAACAATGCTGCGGCTTACAAGAATGAAGTGGTCACCTTGCCGAAGCACTTGGATGAGGAAGTGGCCCGCTTGCACTTGGATAAAATCAATGTGGTTTTGGAGACGCTGTCTCAAGAACAAGCTGATTACATCGGTGTACCCGTGAACGGTCCCTTCAAGTCCGACTTGTATCGCTACTGATATTTCGGATGGGAGTCATCCAACAATTAAAAGAATTCGTCCGGTCACAGCCGGACGTTTTCCGTTTTTTGGTGTTGGGTTTTGGCGGATACATCTTGTGGCACCTCAGTTATGAGGAATTCTTGAAACCGGCGACGTTTATGGATGAGTACGTGACAGAAAACCTCATTGTGATCACAGAGTGGACGTTGGATTGGCTGGGCTATGGGTTGAACGCTCAATTTCAAATCATGGATGACGCGTTTCGAACGCGGGTGGGAATCCAAGGTGCCGCAGGCGTATTTGTGGGTCCTTCCTGCGACGGCGTGGTCCTCTTTGCGCTTTTTGCCATTTTCATTGCCTCATTTCCTGGGAAGTGGATGCGTAAGGTGTGGTTTATCCCCGCGGGCATTGCGGTCTTGCACGCCGCGAATGCCTTCCGAATTATTTGCTTGCTCATGATTCAATTGTACTGGCCGTCCGCGTTGGATTTCAACCACGATTATACCTTCACAGTCTTTGTTTACAGCATCATCTTCGCCTTGTGGTACCTGTATGCGGCACAGCACATGGGAATCAAGAGGGGGCGGGCAGTAAAAAAGGGATGAACGACAAAATCGTGACACCCATTCTGCCGTGGAAGCGACCGATTTGGTTGGTGGTGCTGCTGGGCATGTTGGTGTTTGGGTTTTACCAAGAACTTGCCAAAGTCTACTTGAATCACTACATCGATACGGTGCAACGGTATCCAGAGTTGGAGTCACTTGGAGCGGCAGAACGGGCCGGAATGTGGCAACAAATCAATCAACCGAAACGGCTTCAATACTATGTCATCCGCGGCACGTGGAGTGGATTTCATACGCTGTCATTGAAGGAGTTGGTGGCGATGAAATGGATTATGAGCGTGTTCATACTCTTGGTGTTCTTCGTTTTTGATGGGTTGTTTTTAAAAACCACGGGCCACTTGCATCGCTGGCCTTGGTTGGTGGTCATCTATGGGATGGCAGGGCTGATCATGGCGTTTTTTATGCTCGTCATTCCAGGCAAAACAGGGTACAGTGTGTCCCATGAATTCCTGGCTTTTTTGCAGTCGCCGTTGCCCTCATTTCTCATTGTGTTGGTGCCTTCGTTGTTAGAACGAATGCGCCAAAATGAGGTTTAGGGATTGTACACGCGGAGGATGGGGGGTGTCCAAGACGTGGCATAGCGGTGCAATGGTACGGTGGCATCGCCGTCTACGACAGAGCCGTCGATGATCAGCCACTGGGCATTGCTGCACGGATCTGAGAGAATCAGGCCGTCTTCTTCAATCTGAGCTTGGCACGCTGCACCGATGTCCGCTGTGGCATGTCGGTCCAATGCCACGAATTGATCGAGCGTATAACGATAGAGCACAATGCCCTGTGAACCACCGCTCACTTCGATGTGACCGCTTGGAACGGATAGATCCATGTAGGCGGGCAAATCGACATTGATTTCGAAATCAACTGGAACATAAGGAATGAACTGATCGCGATCGTTGCATTTGGATTGACACATCAAAGCCGACAACAAACCAAACGACAGAATCCGGACGATGGGGTGTTGATCTCTCATGCTTTGGCTGGATTGTCTATGGCACGTTTTCGAAGTCCCAGAGGGTCGCGGGGAACCCCAGCGATGAATTCTTTGAGATAGCGTGGCTCGAAGTAAGCGATGTCTTCAAACTCCCCCGCCGCATGTTTCTGCGCGGCGCATGCACCGGCATCACGAGCGCAGGGAGTTGCCTGTATGAACGTCCAATGGCTCGCAGATTCCCCGAGCAGGTTTTGGGTCTTGATGGCGGCGTCTCCAATGACAACCACGTTTTTATGCTGAGCTGCGAGGGGGAATAACGGGTCAAGGGGAATGTTGGGGTCAAGCACCAAAGCACGCGTCGCTGAACCTTTTGTCCAGATGTTGCCATTGGGTTCAAATGTAGCCGTATAGACCTCATCTCTTCGCGCATCCAAAACGCAAACGACAGCATCCCAAGGTGCTGGTGATAATCGGCTAGCTTGATATGCCAAGGACTCCAGGGTATCCATCGCAATGAAAGGGATATGGAGAGCGTGGCAGAGACCTTTGGCGGTTGCCACGCCAATCCGCAACCCGGTATAGCTTCCGGGACCTGAAGAAACGATGACTGCATTCAAATCTTCACGGGCGACCTTTGTATCGAACAACATGTCATCAATCAGGGGCAATAGGCGCTCCGCGTGGATGTAGGTTGTATCCACTTCATGCCGATGGGCAATGACCTCCTCACCTTGCAACAAGGCAACTGAGCAGGCTAGCGTGGCGGATTCAATGGATAAGATCAGTGGCTTCCGGTCCATGTCTTCAATCCTCCGTTTCTTCCGGGCTGATTTCCGCAGCATCTTGATCTTCAAGCGATCGAGACACCTGCTCGTAGGGTCCGGTAATCACAACGGCCCCTGTGTCGAGTCCCGATGAAATGACGATGTTGCGGTTGTCTTGAATTCCAGAGGTTACAGGAGTCCAAGTCGCCTTGCCATCGATGAGCAGAAATACGCCCAGTACGCTCTCTCCGTCATCGTCGTCGTTTTCTCGCGTCGTCACAGCTTGAATCGGAATGGAAACGGCTTGGTTTTCTTCGCGCGTGAGGATGTCCACCTTGGCGCTCATGCCTGGACGAAAAGGGGAAATCGTGCTCGAATCCGCTGCCAACAAATGAGCATAGCTCTCTTGAAGAAGGCGAACCTTGACCGAAAAGTTGGTGACTTGATCCATGGAAAACCCATTCAATCCAGCGTTGAGAGCCGTGTTTCCAATTTCGGTGACCATGCCGCTGAAGACATCATTGAGATAAGCGTCGACTTCGATTTCGGCCATGTCGCCGAGTCCGACTCGCACAATGTCGCTTTCATTGACCTCGACATTCACCTCCATGGTCGATAAATCGGACACCTTCATGACCACTTCGCCTGCTGTGAAACCGTTTCCCTGCACGCTCTCGCCAATCTCTTTGACCAGGGCTGTAACCGTCCCAGATTGGGGGGCGGTTAAGGTTGTTCGGGATAGGTTGTCACGCGCTTCTTGCACGGAGGCTGATGCACTAGAGATCGCAAATTCCGCACTGCGGATCGTTTCTTGTGCCGATTTTTGAGTGGCATCGGCTGTTCGAAAATTGGCTTCAGCTGCGTCGAAATCTGCTTGGGATATCACGCCATTCGCATGAAGTTGTTGGGTGCGTTCCCAGCTTCTCGACGCTGCAAAAAACTGGGCGTCTGCTTGGTTGGATTGCGCGCGTGCAGAAGCCAAATTGGAACGCGCTGAATTCAACGCTGCTTCCGCTCTATTCAGCGCTGCTTCATACAAATCGGGATTGATTTGAACCAAAAGATCTCCGGCTTTGACAGCATCACCCTCCTTCACAGGCAACGCGGTAATCTGACCACTCACTTGCGCAGTGATATTCACTTCGACTTCGGGTTGAATTTTCCCCGATGCGGAAACGCGCTCAACAATGTCCCGAAGTTGGACGTTCTCGACATCCACTTGGGGCAGGTCCACTTTTCCGCCATAGAACTTGGCAGCGACGAGCAAGGCCGCGATTGCGAGACCTAGAATGATCCAAAATTTCTTGGTGAATTTCATGCGGTTGGATTATCGGAAGGTCATGGCGCGTCCCATGTAGAAGTCCAGGATGCGGCTTTTGAAGGCTAGATCGTACTTGGCTCGAAGTGTATTGACACGAGCGTTGTCCAAGAGGGAACGGGCATCCGCATAATCCACGGCTGTGGATGCTCCTGCTTCGTATCGTTTTTCGGCATTGTTGAATGCTTTTTCAGCAGCGGTGAGGGCTGCTTCTTGTGCCACAGCATTTTGACTGGCTGCTCGGGCATCGGCCCATGCCGACTCCACATTGGCCGTCAGCGTTTGGCGCGTCTGCTCCAATTGATAAGTGGCACTCAGCACATTGACTTGGCCTTGTTCACGTGCAGATTTCACGCTGAAATTATTGAAAATCGGAAGGCTCATGGAAAAGAACACACTTTGATTGAAGTTGCGCTTGATTTGATCAGAAAAAGGGGTGGTGATAAAATTGTAGCTTTCCTGTTCAACGGTGAGAGGGACCAACGTACCGTCCCAATAGAAATTGCCCAACGAAATGGTTTCAATCGTCGGGTCTCCATCAATGGAGCGCGAAGCTCCAGAATATCCTGAGCCGTAATTGTAGCTGGCGAAGAGCCGCGGGAGGGAACCGGCGTTGGCGAGTCTCAATCCGAGAGAGGCGTCTTCAACATTGAGGTTTGCTTGGCGTATCTCGGGAAATGAACTGAGCGCATGCGCCACGGCTGTTTCTGGTGAGCCGGGCAAATTGTTGCGCTCCAAATCGCTGTCCGAAGGACGAACAACTTGGAAGCTATCCGTTTCAGAGGCTGGGAGCTGGAGCAATTGCACCAAGTTCAGTTTTGCAAGCCCCAAGGCATTGGCTGTGCTGACGATGGTCGCTTCGTCCGCAGCCAGTTGGGCTTCGACGTCATACAAGTCTGCTTCAGCAGCGGCACCGGCATTGACAAGTTGGGTCATCCGGGTTACCTGGCGGGCAGTGGCTGTCCTGTTGATTTCAGCCACGCGAACGAATTCCTCTTGAAATAAGATGTTGAGATAGGCGCCCGCAATGGTCAGAACGACATTGTTCTCGACCACTTCTCGGTTGGCTTCAGCACTTTGTTCTGCCAGATAGGCCCGCTTGAGATTGAGGTGATTTTGAAATCCGTTGAACAACGTCACCCCTGTGGACAGACCAAAACTGTTGGATTGAATGCGCGATGATTCAACGAATTGATTGGTAAATGGATCGATCGTCCGACCAAAGTTGTACCCGTGAGAGGCATTGCCATTCAAGTTGGGAAGGAAAGCGCCAATGGCAGATTGAGTGCCGATGCCCGCACGAACCTCACCGAGTCCTGCCAACTTGATTTGCAAGTTGTATTCAAAGGCGTGATCCAAGCAACGCTGAAGAGACCAGGTCTCTTGGGCTGTGCTTTTGATGGCATTTGAACCAATGAAGAGAATGCACAGGGCGACCGCCGTGCTTTTGAATTTGGATACAATCCGTGGAAAGGAAACCCGTGTTTGCATGGTGCAAAGCTACAGCAAGCGCGGGCAGTTCTATCCGAGTAATCAATAGTGTGTTACACGCACTGTAACCCTTCGATTTGCTTCGGCTTCTTCAATCGTTTTCGGGTTTGGAAATCGCATCCTTTGACTGCCTTGACCTTCGACCGCAAGTCGATTGGGATCGACTCCTTTGGTAACGAGATATTCCCAGACTGCACGAGCACGTTCCCGACTTTCAAAATTCGTTTCCGAAGTGGTTTGAGCGGGTTGTTCATGGCCTACAACGGCAATTCCGACGGTCGGATTGATGATTAGGAATTCATAAAGGGCTTCCAGAGTGGGGATGGAGGTATGATAAAGTTGACTGGCGCCTGGAGTGAATTCGATGGGCTCCAAATCCACTTCTAAACCCGTTCTGAGCGGTCTTAAACGCAAGGTGTCTGAAGGTGACGCTGGATCTGCCCAAATACGATCGGTATGAAGCATGAACTCAGGTTCGACACAAATGCGGGTATATCGCCGAAAGGGCTGAAGGGACAACTCCATGGCATGATCAACATCGAGTCGAACAGTTTTGCGGGGATTGATTCCTTCCACAATGAGTTCAACGTGCAACGGTTCGTTGGTTTCTTCATTGGACACAGCCCACCATTGAACAATCGGGTCATCTGTGATTTCTGGACCGTCAAGCCAAGGACTTCGTTCGACGGTAAACTGACCCCAGGACGAAAAGGCGAGTGACATCATTGTCATCAAGCAAAAAATGCTGATTTGCCAGAGTTTTGAGGTCATTGGTTGAGTAATTCAAGAAGTGGCGTCAGCCTTCCACATCTTATAAATTACGAAGAAAAGAGCGGATAACAAAATGTATGGGATGCCCATGAGGTAGAGAATTCCCCGATTGAGTCCAGCTCCTATCCCGCCATCTGACGCGCTGTCTTCAGCAACGGCTTTGCACATGACACATTGGGCTTCTGCATCTGCAGGGACGAGGCAGAAAGCACCTGTTACCAACAAGAAACTGAAGAACAAACGTGTGACTCTGTTCATCCGATTGGGTAGTAAGGCGAAATCATCCAATACACCACCACGCCTGTGGCGGTCACATAAAGCCAAATGGGCCAGGTGACTCGGGCCAGTTTTCGGTGGCGATCAACGTCCATTCGCAGACCACGATAATACGTGAATAAGACCAAAGGGATGATGCCCGTGGAAAGCAGGATGTGTGAAATGAGTATGATGAAATACACGGTGCGCATCCATCCTTCACCGCCATAGGGTGTGCTTTCTGTGGTGAGGTGGAAAGCTACGTAGCTCAATAAAAAGAGCACGCTCAGAGAGAGCGCCACCGTATTGAGTAGTCGGTGCAACGGTATATTTTTGTTTTTGATGGCAACAAGAGAACCGATTAAACAGAAAAAGGCCGCACCGTTGAAGCAAGCATTGAGCTGGGGGAGTCGGTACAGCGCTAGCCGTGTTTCTTCCGATAAGTTCTCGGCCGGAGGAATGAAAAACAACAACGCCACAGCAACCGGAATGGTCACGGCGACGATCCAAACAAAGCGTTTTACCGCACGTTCATTTTCGAGCATGGTCATTGATTTAAGATCCAAAGTTGTTCTGTATCGTTCAAAAGCCGATCCACCTCTGCTGTGGATGTACCGTCATAGTAACCTCTAATCCGTCCCGCTCGATCAACCAAGGCGAACAAGTCACTATGGAAGAAACCTCCGGCTGCAGTATCGCTTTCCAATGCTGTGAGGAAATACCCTTCTCGCGCCATGTCATAAATCGATTCCTTCTCACCCGTGACCATTTGCCATTGTTCGGGATTGAGGCCAATGCGATCGCCATAAGCTTGAAGTCGATGTGGTCGATCGTGCTCTGGATCAACGGAGTGACTCAATAAGAGCACATCATGGTGCATGTCTTTGGCTCGAAGCGTGTGTTGCAGTCTGGCCATCTGGCTGCTCATCAATGGACAAATGGTCGGGCAACGCGTGAAGAAAAAATCAACGATGCGCAATCGATTGCCCACATTTCGGTGCGAAAACTCAAGGCTGTCCATGCCTAGAAAGGCAAAGGCAGGCACGGTGTGCCCTTCTGGGCCCAGGATAGGAAGCGGAGGAGCGAGTTCTGCGGTCTCAATGGCTTTTTTTCGAGCATACGCTGCCTCGTCCATCTCTTTTTGCAGCAGCGCAATGTCCTCGACCGCATCTTTGATGGCATCTTCTGACGCCGCGTGGTAAACCCCCCTGAGGTAGCCTTCTCCGTCGACCAGCCAGAGCGTCGCGATGTTGTTGGGCTCCTCCGGATCGCGTTCAATCATGAAGGACTCTGCAATCAGGTCATCAATCGCACCTTGGTCGCCTGTCAGGAATTGCCACTTACCGTTGAAGCCATTGTAACGGGTCGTACGTTCAATATATTCAAGTAGGACGGCCGGTTGGTCATGGGCTGCGTCGAGCGTGAAACAAACCGTTGCAATGTCATCTTCATCGCGATAGCGAAAGTTGGGCCAAAGCAGCTGCTTGGTCATCTGCGCCACATGATCGGCTTCCGTAGAATAGAATGCCGCCAACCAAACCTTGCCTTCTAGTGCTTCAGAACGAAATTCAACGCTGTCTTGGTTGGTGAATGCGAACTGCCCAACGCGGCGGGCGTCAGTGCTCCAAGTTTCCATCAATCCTTCTTCGGAATAATAGGGAAGCGTGTTAAAGTGGTGTTCTCCGTCAATTCCCAAAATGAGCAAGCCCGTGAGAGGCAGCCCTAGCATGATGGCAATCAAATAAAACGATTGCTTCAGTTTTTTCGTGGAAATGAAATTCAATGCGCGGTTTTATTCGGTGACTCCGTGAAGAAAAATAACCGCACTCCCTAGCTCGAAGTTCAATGAGCGGAGCTCTAAATCAATGGAATGCGTTGAAATTGCCCAAATGGCCAAAGCCTTCAGTGATCGCAATGAAAAGCAAGTAGGCAATGAACAGCATATACGGCGCAAGAACGGCCTTCTTTAAATTGCTCCGTTCATCACCAAGGTGCATGAATACCAGGACGATGTATGCAGCTTTGACCACTGTCAAGATGATAAAGGTCCACTTGATCATCGTCCAAGAAAAAGCCTCGGAACGTTTGAAGTAGATGCCCATGATGACTTCAACTGTCGTCAAGAGTGTCAAAATGCCGGTCACTTTCCAAGTGTTTCGGCGGATTTTCGCACCTTCCTCTTCGCTATGATGAGCGTTCAGGGCGTAGCTGTCGTTGACAATGAGGTCGTCGCGTTCCATGGGATTCGTTTGAGCGTTAGAGAAGGATTGAAAACCGAATCAGATGAGGTAGAAGAAGGTGAAAACGAACACCCAAACCAAATCGACAAAGTGCCAATACAATCCAATTTTCTCCACCATTTCATAGTGCTTGCGGCGTTCAAAGACTCCACGATACGCCATGATGAAAATGATGATGTTGATGACAACACCAGAGAATACGTGGAAACCATGGAAGCCGGTAATGAAGAAGAAGAAATTGGCATAAGCCTGCTGCGAGGCATACTCATTCACGTGCATGTTCGCTCCGAAAGAAAAGCTCTCAGACCGTGCATTCCACAACTTCATGGCGTCAGCACCACTGACATGGGATTCGTTGTTGATGTATTTATTGAGCGTAAGGCTATGCAATTCCACTTCGTGCGCATGCTCACCCATTTCTACCAACTTCACGCCGTGATCACTTTCGACCAAGCTTACTTGGGGCTCTCCTTCAATCCAAGGCTCTGCCAAATGACCGAAGTGATGATCCATATAGACAGCATCCCCTTTGTTCAAGGAAAATGTTTGGCCATCGTCTGATGTGACGACGACTGCTTCATTCAAGAGGAACGTTCCGCCGCTGCCATGGATGTAGTGTGACCATTCCCATGCTTGAGAGCCTAAGAAGAAGAAGCCTCCAATAATGGTCAAACCCAACCACTTGATGACCTCCCGTTTGTCATTCCGATGCCCCGCTTCTACCGCCAAAACCATGGTGACCGAAGACACGATGAGAATGAACGTCATCAACGCGACATAGATGAGGGGATATTCACCTTCAACAAACGGCAACGAGCGAAAAGCTTGTTCCCCGATCGGCCAAGGATCCGTGCTGCTCGCACGAACGAAACCATATGCAGTCAGCAATCCTCCAAACGTCAATGCGTCTGATACGAGGAAGTACCACATCATCATTTTTCCATAACTGACGCTGAAAGGAGACTGTCCGCCTCCCCAGAGAACTTCGTTTGAAATCACTTTTGTCGATTCTCCTCCCATGGGTCTAATTTGCGCGCAAATTTATGCAAATCAAGCCATACACGCCACCCTTTTGTTCGCTATTGAGAACCAATCAAAATAGAAGCGAGGCAAAAGCCGAAACAAGGATGCGAATTGCTCTACAGTCTGTGGGCCGGTATCAGTAAATGAAGAAGAGAAAAGCAAAGAGGTAGAGCCAGAGGGCTCCCATGAAATGCCAGTAAATACTCAGCGTTTCAAGCCGGACTACATCTTTAGAATGAATGACGCCTTGTCCCACACGGATGCCGCTTATGACCAAGTAAACGAAACCAAATGTCAAGTGCAGAATGTGGACGGCGATGAGAATCCACAAATATCCTCCGCCAGAATTCGATGTGCGGGCCACTTCGCGCGAAATCGGCCGTACCATGAGCAGGTCATTCGGGGCGTAAAATTCTTTTTTTGCTGCGTCAAACAGGACGGGTTCCCCTCCGCGCGTGATGGTGTAGTCGTCTCCGTATACGGCTTCGCTCTCAATGACGGACTCAATGCTGTTCCAGCGGTACGCTTTCATACCGGATTCGTGGTCTGTAGTCGTCCATCCGAGTCCCATTCGGGACAAGTCTTCCCATCCTTGTGCTTGACTGAAGGTGAAACCCAGGCCCAAGACGAAGGTGACGACAAGCCCAATGAGTGCCGATTGTTTAGACCCTGAACGCATAGAGCGTACAGACCACCAAAGTGAAACTGACGAAAGGACGAGCAGAACGTTGGACATCCAAAAGGCTGAAGTCGGCGCTACATTGACCCAATATTGTCCCATGTTGGAAACGATATAGGCACTGGTGAAACCAGCAAACAACATGACGACAGCAAAAACGATGAAATACATCAACATTTTTTTGGTGCGTTCACGAACTGCAGGCTCGACGCCTTCGAAAACATCGTAAGATGCAGAATTGCGGGGTGTAGTTTGATCAGTCATGTGTTTCATAGCTTATCCAAGACATAGGCGAGTTGTACCACGGGTAAATAGATGAAGGACGCAAACATCAATCGGCGGGCCGCTTTCATTTCGAGGGTGCGATACAATTGAACCGCCGGAATTAAGAACATCACCCCACAAAGAAGAGCGACAACGAGTGCCGTATTCCCTACCATGGGATTGCCATTTGGCAGTGCCCACGGCAGCAAGGAGGCGGGAATGCAGAAGAGAGAATACACGACGATTTGCCATGCACTTCGTTTGGTGCGTCCACCCGTGAAAGGGAGCAGCTGATAGCCGGCTTTCAAATAGTCGTCGTGTGCGAGCCAAGCGATGGCCCAAAAGTGAGGGAACTGCCACATAAATTGAACAGCAAAAAGCGACCCAGGTTCAATGCCAAAGTCTCCTGTGGCCGCAACATACCCGATCATGGGTGGGAGTGCCCCAGGGAAGGCCCCGACAAACACGCTGAGGGACGTACGGCCTTTCAACGGGGTATAAATGAACGCATAACTCACGATCGCTGCGACACCGAGCCAACCGCTCAATGGGTTGAGCGAAAAGAGGCAAGCCAAGCCGATGACTGCGGCCAACAGGCTGTAGATCCATGCTTGTTGTGCGGTCATACGTCCTGTCGGTAGAGGGCGATTGGCTGTGCGAGTCATGAGCCCGTCAACGCGTGTTTCTATGATTTGATTGAGCCCATTGGAGGCCCCTGTCAGAAGGTAACCGCCCAAGGCGAGCCGCAAGAAGGTGGTTAAGTCCATGGTGTCAACGGCCATGAACCAACCGAGAACGGCGGAAAGCACAACGAAAAACCCGAGTCGGATTTTAAAAAGTTCAGCAATGTCTTTGAGGCGATCGGGCATGGGGATGAAATCGGTGCAAAAGTAGGGCTAGCGGTCTGATGAATTCAGAACATTTTCAGCTCCCAAGAAGCTTTTACCAATTGCGCTCTTCCAAAATGTTTTCTAAGCGAATGCCGATCTCAATTCGCCACCAATTCGCTGCAGCATGCGTCCCCGTCTCATCCCTCAAAAAGCCTCGCAAAAACACTTCTTGTCCTTCGAGTGGAGGAAGGGAAAAGGCAACATCGGTCCACCATCGGACGTTCGTTTGGATTCCGGCGCCGTCCACCAATCCACCGCCGTTCCAAATGAGATCAACGTCATAATCGGTAGGTCTCGTCAAATATGAAATCAACGGGTCAGCTCCAATGGCCAAGGTCGGCTCCTCACCTAGCGGCGTGGGAGCGTCCACTCCTTGTTGCATCCAAACACAACCCATGCGCGCTTTCCAGTTGTTTTTTGTCCATTGGACGTGCAGGCGCGCTTCTGCGAAATTGCTTCCACCGGGGTGGGCCAATGGACGATGGCGGTGGGTCCAACTTTGCACACTTGAAGCGTGTGAATAGGTGAAAGGCCTCACTGCGACCCCTTCTGCGACGACGCGCCAACGTTGATCTAAAGTCTTCCATTGGATGGAGCCCAATGCGCCCCACTTGTTGGCCCACCAACCGTCGCCAGCTCGCATTTCGCTGACAACAAGTTCGTCCAACAAAACTTGACTGTGAAGCAGAAGACGATCGCTGGCCCATTTCGGCACCCAACTCATCGCGGCCCCCATCAAAGCGTTGTCAGCTGATCCAATGGCATATTCAGTCGGGCGGAAGGCGATAAAAGGCAACGCGTAAGCCCCTTCAAAGCGATGGGTGTAGCCACTGTCATTGTTGAGCCAAGTAACCGCCCCAAAAAGAGAACCACTCCATCCTCGGCCGAGATCAATTTCGACAGCATGAGCAGCGAGCCAAGCACTTCGTCTCGTGGTATATGCGCCGGGATTGTCCCTTCCATTCGTAGGAATCGCAGGCGGGCTTCCTACACCGAGATGCTGGGTTCGAGCAATCAGGTGTGTATAGTCCGCGCGCCCCAATTTTACGCGCAGGCTGGCAAAAGGCAAAGGAGCTGCTTGACGGTCCAGCCACAACGACCTCCAACCCTGACCCCAATGATGGGTTTCTTGCCCGCAAGAAAGCACAACGGAAGGGCTGACTTGGAAGTCTAAATGGCCCGTAGTGCGGAGAACGGCAATGTCGGCTTCATTCGGATTCCATGCTCGCCCCAACCCATCCCAAGTCCCCCATTGCCAGGCTTCATTCCAATCGGATTCGCGCACACCGGCTACGCGCCAATGGTCCAAGTTGGTTTGCCATGACCATTGTCGATGCTGGCCATAGACGCTGAGCCCGGTGACCCATCCCAATCCGCCAGCAGTCGGGAGTTGCACCCAACTTCCTTGCAGTCTGGCGCCCGGAGCATATTGTACAGTCGCATAGGCACTCCAATCCAGAAATGAATTCAAAGTACTGTCCGATGCGATGTTTCGGGAATGAGGAAGGACCAAAGGAGCATTGAATGCGCCCTTCAAAGGATGCCAGTGGACGGTGTCAGCAGGCGTCACCTTAGCGTTCGCACTTCCAAATCCAAGAACAAAAAAAATGAAGAAAAGTGAGGGTCGTGGCTGCAGTGCGAGAGAAGCGTTCTTCCTCATCCTCGTCTCAGATGGGGTCAAGATTGAGCCCAACACGCGGGGAGCAATCAAGTCAAAATGGATTGTTTAGAATCCACACCATCGAGTGGCTTCTTCTTGCCTTTCGGGATTTCAGGTTGGTCGAGCAGTAGGCTAATCATGTAGCTTTTTTTCGTCCTGCTCAAGGTAGGATAGAACGTTCCAAAAGCAATGGCCAATAAGCCAAAGAACAGAATTTCGAGGGGGAGAATTCCACGCAAATAAGGCGTCGAAAAAGCCAATAGAATCATGGCTATGGAATACGCATAGACACTTATGGCGGTTTTCCTGTGGGTGCCAAATTGCATCATGAGTCGGTGGTGCAAGTGGTTGCGGTCAGGATGAAATGGTGAAATGCCACGAGCTGCACGTAGAATGAAGACACGAAGCGTATCAACCAACGGGTAGGACAAAATGCCCATGACCAAGACCTCTTTAGACACTAAGAGCAAATGGTCAGGAATTGCTTCAATGGGGGTGGCGATCACTGAGGTTGCAAGCACATAACCTATGACGCCAACGAAGAGCGAACCGCAGTCGCCCATGAAAATGCGCGCTGGAGCGAAATTAAACACCAAGAAACCGAGCAATGTCCCAGCTGTTGCAATGGATAACAGAGCTTCGGACATTGCGCCAACGCTCAAAAACCAAAATGTAAATGCGCTCATAGCGATGACCGTAAAGCCTGCAGCCAATCCGTCCAATCCATCAATCAAATTCCAGGCGTTGACGATGACGATGTAAACGAAAATGGAGAAAATGATGCTCAGTGATTCTGGAAGTTCATAGACGCCGAACAATCCGCCGAATGACTCGATGCGGTATTCACTGATGGTCGTTAGCGCTAGACCAATGAACAAATGCACCAAGAGTTTCTTGCTGGGAGACATGCCGATGATGTCGTCTTTCAGGCCCATGAAGAAAATCAAGACAAGGCAGGCAAGTGTCATGGGTTGGGCGGAGGCGTCAAAAGAGGCATCGACCCCTATCAACCCTGCCCAGAACAACACATTGAAAAAAACTGAGATGAAAATCATCACTCCTCCGATTGTCGGGACACTCCGGTGGTGGATCTTTCTGTCTTCACCGGGCTCATCAACGAGCTGTTTCAGTTTGGCGACCTTAATTAAGGTCGGCATACCAAAAAGAGTCATAAAGAAGGATGAAATTGCGACGAATATGCTCATTCCGTCGCTAAATTACGAAAATAATAGCGAACAATACCCATGCTAAGATAAAAGTGCCCCATTGAGGCTGTTCATAATTCAAGAATATTGTGCTCAGCTCAAAATGACATCAGACCGGAACGCACACCCAATTGCCAATAGCTAAAATTGGTTGAAGGGGTCTCGCTTTCATGCAAGCCGGCGGTGTAGGAAGCAAATGCCCTCAGTGGCCATGCGGTCTGGATGTTCCAGAGGAATTGTGGAGTGATCCAAGAAAAAAGCGCATTGGATTCAGCTTGCAGTTGCAATGAAAGGGCTTTGGACAGGCCCCAATGTGCATTCAAACGCAGACTCTCTTCCCAAGGAGCTTGAACTGAAATGCCTCCATTCTCTAACAATGCTCGAGCGGGCCCTGCCATTTGAATGACCCCATCAGCAGCCAGTTGGCCGAAGCAATCACGGCAGTGGGCATTTCCTCTCTGAATGTATTCGAGCTGAAGGCTGAAAGAACTCACTTGAATGTTGAGCCCAGCAAGGTGCGTCAGTGCGGTTCGGTCCGTGCTGGTATGATACGCCTCTCCTTGTCTTGGCACCACATCCGTGGCGCTTTGTATATAGATTCTCCAAGGTAGAGCGGCATCAATAGAACCAGTGAGCTGCACTTCCAATCCTCCCCAGTGACGCTGTGCACGGTAGAGATCGCCTTCATTCCAGCCTTCCCAGGACCCCATGGCAACGGAATTCTCCTTCTCTTGAACGAAGGAATATACCCCTTGCATGAGAAGGTGAGGTGTGAGTTGCCACGATTGCATGGCAAATAGGGCACGGGAACGATTGAGAAGCGATTCAGCAGTTTCACCCAATGGACCGCGCTCTGTTCCCACCCAACGGGTTGCCCATATGGTGCTGCGGTGCTTGCCTGCTTCTCGGGCAACACGGATGTACGGTGCGGGAGCGGCTTCCATGGACAAAAAAGCACTGCCTGTTCCTGCTCCGATGTGCAGCGCATCAATCCCGCCATCAACGAACCAGGTGTCATTGCTCCATCCGCACCATCCGCGCGCTCTTGAGACGTCATAATACGCGTTGTCGGCCGTGTTGTTCCCCCTGTCGCGCCCCAGCTTTGATCGTCCCCATCCCGGAATGCGTTTTTGCGCTGCCCAATGGCCCAGCATGGGGCTGGCAATACCTTGCCGCTCGAGCAACTCTCCGCCAACGTACCACATCCCATCGATGCGCGCTCGGAAACGTGCCCCGCGAATGTTGTCCCAGATCGCATCTGTCTCCAATCCTCGGGCCTGCCCCCAATGAGCCTGCACGACGGGGTCAACAACAAGGGAGTTGATGGAGTCCGAAAAGTCAAACAAATGCCGGTGCCAAATTTGCTTCCACGGGCTGCCCTCAGCAGGCTGGATTTCCTTGGGGTGACGAATCGCCGGAACATTCCCAAAAACATCTCGGATGATTTGTGCATCCGCCGCTGGGGCTAGCCACAGGATACAGAAAAGCCACAAAGGCCATTTGATCAAGGAGTTGTTGGAGGGAAGATGCGGCCCTTGCGTCATGCGGATTCAAACGTGCTTTGAACCTCGGCATACACCCGTTCGATGCCCGCTCTCAATCCGATGCTGGCCGTCCAGCCAAGGGCATTCACCCGGCTCACATCCATCAGTTTCCTGGGGGTGCCATCTGGCTTGGATGTGTCCCAGTCCAGGACGCCGTCGTAGCCCACAATGCTGCAAATCATCTCTGCGAGCTCGCGGATACTCAAGTCTTCCCCTGTCCCCAGATTGACCCAATCACTGCCGTCATACTGGTCCATGAGATGCACGCATCCTTCTGCGAGATCATCCACATGCAAAAACTCGCGTTTCGGAGAGCCCGTACCCCACAATGAGACAGAAGGAGTCCCGTTCATTTTAGCCGTGTGGATTTTGCGCAACAAGGCGGGCAATACGTGGCTTGTTTCGAGGTCGTAATTGTCACCGGGTCCGTAGAGATTGGTGGGCATGGCGCTGATGAAATTGGCCCCGTATTGATCCCGATACGTCTCACACAATTTGATTCCCGCAATTTTGGCAATGGCATACGGTTCGTTCGTTGGCTCCAGGGGCCCTGTTAATAAGGACTCTTCCTGCAAAGGCTGTGGAGCCAGCTTGGGATAAATGCAACTTGATCCGAGAAAAAGCAACTTGGTCACACCATGTTTCCAAGCTGAATGGATGATGTTGGCTTCGATCATCAGGTTTTCATAAAGAAACTGAGCACGGTAGATGTTATTGGCGTGGATGCCTCCCACTTTGGCTGCGGCGAGATAGACCAAAGCCGGTTTTTCAGTTTCAAAAAACGCATCGACCTCCGCTTGATTGATCAGGTCCAGCTCCTGTCGCGTTCGGGTAATGAGGTTGGTATATCCCAACGATTCCAATCGGCGCACAATGGCAGAACCCACCATCCCGCGGTGTCCTGCAATGTAAATTTTCGCATGAAAATCAGGAACTGTATTCATGAGGCGAATTTACAAATGAATCGCAATTGGGTGCGCTCGGCGGTTTTAGTTTTCAGCACGGTGCCATTCACGAATGCCGTCACCAACAAAGGTGAAAGCGAGCACAACGCTGACAATGAGACCGCCAGGAAGCAATGCAAGCCAAGCATGTCGGCCGGTAATGAGGTGGTAATGTTCCTGAACGAGGTTGCCCCAACTGGGCATCGGAATTTGAGCACCGTATCCTAAAAAACTGAGTCCTGACTCAATGAGGATGGCCGCGGCAAAATTCGCGGCTGCGACGACGATGATGGGTCCGGCGGCATTGGGCAACATGTGGCGAAACATGATACGGAAGTCAGAGAAACCAAGAGATTGAGCCGCTTCAACGAATTCTTGTTCACGCAGCGAAATGAATTGCCCGCGCACAACGCGGGCTACATCAACCCACATGGTCAACCCGATGGCGACAAAAACTTGCCAGAAACCCTTGCCAAAAGCGAGGGTAATGGCCAAGACCATGAGCAAGGTGGGCAAGGTCCAAACGACTTGGATGAGCCAGCTGATGACCGCATCCACCTTGCCCCCGCGGTATCCCGCCCAAGCACCGAGAAAAACGCCAATGAGTAGAGAGATCAACACGGCGATTCCACCAACGCTGAGGCTAATCGCCGATCCCGCCATCAAGCGGCTGAGGTAGTCTCGCCCGTAACGATCTGTTCCCAAAATAAAATGCTGTTCCGCACCATCGGCGTTTGCCATGGTGGCTCCCGGTGACAATAAAGCCCATTCAAGATGCTGGAGGTTGGCATAAGGAGTGCCGTCAGGACGGAGTCGAGCACCGCCCAAGGCAACGAGCACCAGGCATACGATCCAAACCAGACCAAAAGCGGCAGGTCGATGTTGGGAAAAGGGACGCGATGCAGAAGCTTCCATGGGAGGTGAAGTTAGATCCGACGTCCTTTCCAAACCACCTTCCGCCGAAGGATTTGGATCCAGGCGCCCAAAACCAAAATCAAGTAGCGGGGTGCGAATTGAAATAAATCTCGCTTCCGAACGTGAATTTCAAACTCGAATGCGACCAACTTGAGCAAGCGATAATCAATGGCGATCTTCAGGATCCAAAGTGAAAGCATCGCCAGTCCGAAAGGCCATGTAAGGGTCCAGGCTGCTGCCAAGCTCCAGATCAGCAGGGCACATTGAACGGCTCCGACCAAAACCGCAATGAGAATGGTTTCCGGATCATTCAGATGCGGAGTTTTGGATGCCCATCTTCCCCGTTGGGTCCAAAGCGAGAACCAAGTTGCCGTTCCGGCGGTCGTGGCGCGCGCACGGGCATCCCCTTGCCAAACAAGTCGTCCTTTGTTTTTGCGAATGGCCTCCAAGGCAAACGTATCGTCTCCTGACGCCAAAGAGAGCGCCAAGGAATCAGTGGGGTAATCTTCTCGTCTGAAAAGTAAATTGGCTCCACTCCCCATGGCCAATCCTTTGGCATTGACCCCGCCACCGATCCAAACCATCATGGCGCCGTACTCCAAAGCTTGGAAACGGTCCCATGCCGTGAGATGCGGTCTGAGTGTGACCGAACCGATGACTGCAGTGGCATCTTGCTGCAATGCCGCCATGACCATGGCCTCTGCCCAAAATTCACCGAGTCGGACATCGGCATCCAGCGTGGCGATCCATTCGGTTTGGGCGATTTGAATGCCGGCGATCAAGGCCGATTTTTTGCCGGGTGTTGGGCTGGAAATTACGGTGACTCCCAGTGCTTCAGCAATCCCTGCGGTGTTGTCCTCGCTGGCATCATCCACGACGATGATGTCCAGTTGGAGGCTCTGTCGCCTCAAGTCTTGCAGAAGATGCGGTAGGTTTTTAGCTTCATTCCGGCAGGGAATGATGGCGGTCAATTCGGATCGTGTGGCATGCACAGGCGACCACGGTTGGACGGGGATTTCCTTCCAACGATGAAGCCACGTGCGGACAACCCAAGCATAGCCTATGATCACGAGGAGCGCGATGAACCACCAGCTCATGCTGATCACCCACGCCATGGTGGTGAGAAACGCACTCATCGTGCGTTGTTTTGATGACGAAGAACGAGGGCGGCACCCGCCAACGCGGGAACTCCCAAATTGATCAGCCAAACGGCAAAGACAGCGACGACAGTCGCCCACCATTGGGACGGCTCCGGTTGAAACAGCGCCAGCGTCAGCGCTTCCCGGGTGCCCATTTCTGAAAGTGCCGCACTGGGAATGATCATGTTGCCAAGGTAAACGAGCGGAATGTACCAGGCGCGCAAGCCGCTTAGAGAGATCCCCCAAGCGGACAAGGCTGCAAAAAATTGGACCGCGAACACGGCAAATCGCAGGGCGCTCAGCGCCAAAATTTCCATCCGCAACATGCGGGATACGGGTGCAGAGTGCAACACAGTTGAAGCCACCGAAAAGCGATTCCACCGCGCAGGCCAGCGCCAGAGCAAGTAAATCACCAAGGTCAATGTTGTTGTGGCAACGAGCAATGCGCCGATCACAGGCGACCATTCCGAGAAGAGGGCCAAATGATGAGGTTCGTTGGACTGGACCACCCACCAGGCGCAGGTGCCGGCAAAGCCTGTGATCCACATTTGAGCGAATGCACCGGTCATGAAGGCGCGCGTTCCTTGGGCGCGACTATCCTCGGGCAAATAGGCGACTCGCGCAACCACGTCTCCCGTCCGATTGGGGGTAATGAAGCCCCAGGATGAGCCGATCAACACTTCCCGAAAAGACTGAGAGAATGCCGCCGTGCGTTGCAAGAGGCGGTGCCATTTCCAAGATTCCAAGAACCAGTTGAGCGGCATGGCGAATATCAAAGCAATCAACCACACAGGGTGCGAGGGAATGAGGTCCGCAAGTTGGGCCTTCCAAACTCCATGGTGTGATGTTGCCCAAATCAAATACGTCACAACAGCTCCCGTGGAAATCCAAGGAAGGAAGCGCTTGAAAAGCGTTTTGAAGGGTGTCGGGGCAGGAGGCATCTGGAAACGGTATTCCAAATGTACCTTCGTTGGCGCATGCCAGCGGATAAAAAAATCAACGAACAGATCATTTTGGGAATCGACCCGGGCACCACGATCATGGGCTACGGGGTGATTCGGTGTGTTGGCAAGGAGGTGGAAATGCTGGAAATGGGTGCGCTGCATTTGTCGAAATATCCAGATCATGCGGTCAAGCTGAAGCGCATTTTTGATCGTTGCATCGCATTGATCGAAACCCATGCACCGGATCACTTGGCTGTCGAGGCGCCGTTCTTCGGGAAGAATGTGCAATCCATGTTGAAACTTGGCCGCGCCCAGGGAGTAGCCTTGGCGGCGGCCCTGTCTTGCGACGTTCCGATTTCAGAATATGCTCCGCGAAAAATCAAGCAATCCATCACCGGTTCGGGTGCCGCGAGCAAAGAACAGGTGGCTGCCATGGTGGCGAGAACATTGAAGATTCCAATGGCATCAATGCCCAAAGAATTGGACGCATCCGATGGATTGGCGGTGGCATTGTGCCATCATTTCCAATTGTCTTCGCCTCGAATGCAGGCGGGATACAGCGGTTGGAAGGCCTTTGTGACGGATCAGTCCGATCGCGTGAAGCGCTGATTGTTCGACACGCTCACTGGCTCAATCGAAAAGAAAACTTCTTGACCGGCTGTAACCTTTTAAAAGGATGCTCCGTACATAGAGCCGAAGCCTAGCTTCATAACAGTTTATTTGTTTTCATTCAACAGGGGAGGGTCGTCCAACGGGATGCCCCTCTTTGTTGCTGCCTGTTTTTTGACGTCAGTCAATCAACAACGTATGATCGATGATTCGGCTGATCAAGGCGGTTTCTGTCAACCCATGGGCCCGACATTGTTTTGGAATGATGCTCTCTCCAGAAAACCCCGGTACGGAATTGACTTCAATCACAAAGGGCGTCGTCCCCGGCACGAGCATCATATCGACACGAGCGAGCCCTCGGCAGCGCGTCGCCCTGTAAACAGCGAGAGCCAAGGCTTGCAATTTTGACCGATCCAATTCGTCCAATTCGGCTGGCGTAATTTCCTCGGATTCGCCATCATATTTCGCTGTGTAGTCAAAAAATACCCGATCTGTCCGAATTTCGGTCACCGGCAACGCTTCTGGTTTCCCCTGCGCGTCTGGGATGATCCCGACACTGAACTCCCGGCCTTGCAGCAAGGATTCCACCAACACCCCAGCCGTTCCAATTTGAAGTGCCGATGTGATGGCGTCGTCGAGTTCGTCTTCGCGCTCCACGCGGCTAATGCCCAAACTGGATCCGGCTTCGTTGGGCTTGACGAAACAGGGCAAACCGAGCTTGGCGACAAGTGCTTTACAATTCCACGCCTGTCCGACTTCGATCACCTCTGATTCAGCCACGTGAATGCCTTCTTCCCTTAAAACCGCATTGGTATGGGCTTTGTGAAACGTCAGGGCCATGCAGGTCGAATCCCCAGTGGTATGCCGAATGCCATGAGCTTCTAGCTCCGCCTGCAACTTCCCGTCTTCCCCAGGCGTGCCATGCACCATGACAAAGGCCCCAGCGAAATTTCGCTTGACATCTTTTAGAATCGATAAATCCACCGTTTTCTTTTCGCCATGCTCTTCGATCCACCAACCACTTGGATCGATGTGAATCAACGTCGCCTCGTACCGCTGGGGGTCGATGTGTTGCATCACCATCGAGGCGGATTTCCGAGAAATGGGGGCTTCACCAGAATAACCTCCTGTGAGCACTGCGATGGCAATTCGATCCGACATGGACATCAAAAAATGAAACCGCGTTAAAACGTGGTTGAGGTTGATGGGTTGAAATTAAGCTGAACCCAGTGGGCTTTGTTTCGCTCAATCGGACAATCCATCCACCGCCAATTGTTCACGGAGTAGCATGACTTGGTCGATGGCTTCGGCACGGGAATCCGCTGTTATGGTGACGTGCCCCATTTTTCGGAAAGGCTTGACCTGTGATTTGCCATAGAGGTGCGGGTGAATACCCGGTGCGGCCATGGACTCTGTGAGACCGCGGTAGACGGGTGTTCCCATGGCTGACGCACTCCCTACCAAATTGACCATCGCTCCGAAAGGATGAGTCGCAGCGGTGGAGCCCAATTCCAAATTCAAGACCGCCCGCAGATGCTGCTCAAATTGAGAAGTGCGGTTCGCTTCGATGGTGTGGTGTCCGCTGTTGTGCGTTCTCGGTGCCAATTCATTGACCAGGAGTTCGCCACTTTGATCCAAAAACAATTCCACAGCGAGGAGCCCTTCGAAATTCATGGCTTCCGCAACGCGGACGGCCAAGGCCTGGGCTTGATGCTCGATGGACGCAGAAATGTCCGCAGGAGCGATGAGGTAATCGACCAAATTGGCGACCGGATTGAAGACGGATTCCACCACGGGAAAACAGGCCGAGTGGCCGGCGGCATTGCGCGCAACGATCACGCTCAACTCTTTGTTGATGTCGACGGCAGCTTCCAGCACGCAAGGCGCATCAAAAGCACGTTGCGTTCGATCGGCCTCGGATTTGAGAATTTGCACTCCTTTGCCGTCATACCCTCCGCGTCGAAGCTTCTGAACGATGGGATATCCGCGTTTGCCCGCTTCCGCCGATGTCTCGATGAGTTCAAACGGGGAGGTTGGGATGTGGTGGGCTTCAAAAAATGCCTTTTGTGTTCCTTTGTCCTGAATGAGGTCCAAATGATCGGGCTTGGGAATGACGCGAACCCCTTGTTTCTCAAGGCGACGCAGCCCCGGGACCGAGACATGCTCAATTTCGATGGTGATCACGTCCAGGTTTTGGCCGAATTCAAAGACGGCGTTCTCATCGTTCAAATCGCCTTGCACAAAACGATGGGTAAAATGTCGGCAAGGCGCTTCAGCCGAGGGGTCCATGACTTCTACACGCACATCAAAATCCATGGCGGATTGGATCATCATGCGGCCCAATTGTCCACCTCCAAGCACCCCAATGCGAAGAGCTGGACCCAGTTGAAGTGACTTTTCAGGGGATGTTTGCATGCGGCAAAGATATTCGCGCGAATTTCGCTGTATGGATTTCTTGAACACAGAATTTTTAGGCAACCCACTTTTGGAGTGGGGAATTGCACTTTTATGGGCGATCGGAGGTCTCGTAATTGGACGCTTGTTGTACCGGTGGGTGAGCCATCGACTCAAGGCCGCTGCGAACAAAACGGCTTCCAAATTGGATGATTTGATCATTGATCAAGTGGAAGAACCCATTGCGATGGGCGTGGTCATCCTAGGCTTGTGGTTTGGTTATGATCACTTGCATTTTGGGGCAGGTGCCGATGCCTTCATGGAAAATGTGTTTGCCATTGCAGTTGCATTGGACATCACGTGGTTGGCAGCGCGCTTAGTGGATTCCTTGATCGGCAATTTATTGCTGTCAGTTTCGGAAAAATCCGAATCGTCGATGGTGGCTCAAGTAGCTCCAGTATTGCAGAAAACGCTTCGTTCGACGGTCTGGGTATTGGGGGTGATCATGGCGCTCAACAATGCAGGTTATGATGTCGGTGCCTTGCTGGCCGGCGTAGGAATTGGAGGTTTGGCGATGGCCATGGCCGCAAAAGATTTCGTGGCCAACATCTTTGGTGGAATTACCATTTTCGTGGACAAGCCTTTTTTGGTGGGCGATCGGGTGCAACTCGATGGCATGGATGGAACAGTGCAGGAAATTGGCATCCGGTCCACACGTCTCAAAACGCTCGCAGGTCGGATGGTGACCATTCCCAACCACAAATTCACTGATAGCATTGTAGAGAACGTCACGGCAGAGCCCGCTCGAAAAGTCCGTGTCGATCTGGGGTTGACCTATGACACCGCGCCCGAACAAATTGAAAGGGCCATCGCGATCCTCAATGAGATTGTCGTCAAGCATGTGGGGACGGAGGACAACACCATCATTTGGTTCAGCGGCTTTGGTGATTTTTCTTTGAATGTGAGCGCGATTTACTATGTCAAAAAGGAAGCGGATGTGTCGTTGACCCCTGGTGCGGTCAATCTGGAAATTCTGCGTCGGTTCAATGCAGAAAACCTGAATTTTGCTTTCCCTACGCAGACCCTGATCCACGAAGGAGGACAGCCTGCTCTGTAATCCATTCCAAACGTGCAGTTTTCGTGTATTTTGCGCTTTCAAGATTGACGTCAAAAACTACTTTTCATTGAATTACGATGTAGTCATTCATTCGAATGAACCGCGCTATTGGGCATTCCTTTTGGGCAGTTTGATTCTCGGGATTTTGCTGGTTCACTTCTTTCATCGGTTGGAGGAGGAGAAAAAGAGTCCCATGCTCAAGCGATTGGGCGTGTTTCTTTTTCTCGGCAATGTGACGCTACCCTTGTATGCGATTTTAGACCCGGATCAAGCGTTGACATGGCACCGATCGCTTCCGTTGCATTTCTGCGGAATGAATTACATCCTGATTGCGGTGAATTGCTTTGCACGCAATCGATTTGTTTTCCTGTTCACAGCTTTTTTGGGAACGATTGGTGGCGTGCATGGCATCTTAACCCCGCAGTTGGTCGTCGGGGATGCACCCCTGGTTTTGGTGGATTACTACATGCGTCACACGGCCATTATTTTCTTTCCCATCATCATGGCGCGGTCTTTTGGATTCCAATTCATCCGTTTCGGATGGATGTGGATTTATGTGGCAGCGGCATTGCTCTCATCGAGTATTGGCGTTTTCAATTGGGTGCTCAATACATTCTTTGCGGGTGATGTTATGGCCAATTACATGTACATGTGGGAAGCCCCGAAGGCGGACAACCCCTTCGTTCCGAAGTGGCCTTGGCCTTACTACATCTTTGCCTTGCATGCAGGGCTCAATGCCAATATGCTGGCAATCAATATCGTATACCGCTGGCGTTCACCGCTGGCATCCATGGCCCAGTTGCCACGTTGGAAACAACTTCTGACCTAATTCGTGCAGTTTTCCACGTTGTATCAACGGGCGGATGAAACCACCCTTTCCGCCGGTATCTTCGTTGCATGCGCGCTTATCTCGACCTTCTAGACCACCTATTGACCCATGGAACGCGTCGTGAAGACCGAACCGGAACAGGGACTTTGGGCTGTTTTGGTTACCAAATGCGGTTTGACCTTTCGAAGGGATTTCCGGTTTTAACAACCAAAAAACTGCACCTGCGATCCATCATCCATGAGTTGTTGTGGTTTTTGCAAGGGGACACCAACATCGCGTACCTGAAAGAGCATGGTGTGCGGATTTGGGATGATTGGGCTGATGAGCAAGGGGATTTGGGTCCCGTCTATGGATATCAATGGCGCAGCTGGCCCAATCCCGATGGCTCTTCGACGGATCAGATCGCTAAATTGGTAGAGCAGATTAAGACCAATCCGTATTCCAGACGTCATGTGATCAGTGCCTGGAATCCCAGTTTCATTGATGAAATGGCTTTGCCGCCATGCCACTGCTTGTTCCAATTTCATGTGGACAATGGCCGATTGAATTGTCAGTTGTACCAGCGATCCGCAGACACCTTTTTGGGGGTTCCATTCAACATCGCCTCGTATGCGTTGCTCACCATGATGGTCGCCCAGGTGTGCGATTTGGAGCCTGGAGATTTTGTCCACACATTCGGTGATGTCCACTTGTACTTGAATCATGTGGAACAAGCCAAAGAGCAATTGACACGTTCACCCCGAGCGCTGCCGACGATGCGGATGAACCCGGATGTGAAAGACCTCTTTGCCTTCAAGTACGAAGATTTTGAACTAAAGGAGTACGATCCGTTGCCGCACATCAAAGCGGCCGTGTCGGTTTAATTCAAAAGCCATGCGCATAAGCCTCATTGTCGCGGTAGCTGAAAACGGCGTGATCGGTCACAACAACGACTTAATTTGGAAGTTACGGGATGACATGCAGTTTTTTGCCGCGACGACTCGCGGGCACACCGTCATCACGGGCCGGAAGAATTACGAGTCCATTCCAGAACGATTCCGCCCATTGAAAGATCGGGTCAACATTGTCGTCACACGCAACGTGGAGTATGAAGCTCCCGGAGCGGTGGTCGTGCATTCCTTGGAAGCGGCATTGGATGTCGCAAGTCAATCAAGTGGTGCCGAAACCTTCATCATTGGTGGCGGTCAGATTTACCGGGAGTTGTTGGCTGCTGGACACGTGGATCGACAATACGTCACCCACGTACAGGCAGCACCTGAAGGCGAGACCGTTTTTGAATTGGGCCAGTTGGATCACGGCTGGAGGAAGAAGGAATTGAAGCAACAAGTGGCTGATGAGCGCAATGAATTTGCCTTTACAGTGTGTCAGTATGATCGAATCGAAATGATCGCGTGATGAGGGAGGTGTTGATGGGAATTGAACACATCACGGACCTGCAGGGGTATGATCACATGCTGTATTTGTTGGCTTTGGTGGCATGGGCTAGCTTAGGCGATGCGCTGCGCGTGTTGCTCCTTGCGACTGCCTTCACCATCGGGCACACCATCACATTGCTGCTGGCTGGAATGGGTTGGGTGCATCCATTCGGAGGGTGGATTGAATTTTTGATTCCGGTGACCATTTTTTGCACGGCCTTGTGGAATTTGCGCAGGAACGCAGGACAGGGACCAAGCCGTGTCAATCGGGTCACGTATGTGATGACCATTGTTTTTGGCTTGGTTCATGGGTTGGGATTTTCGTCTTTTTTCCGAATGATGCAAGACGATGGTGATGGACTGGTGATGCCCTTGCTGCGATTCAATGTGGGGGTGGAGATTGGACAGGCTGCACTGCTGTTGGGCTTTTTGGCGCTGGCGTCGTTGTTGCAAGCCGCAGGCGTTCGTCAGCGTGAACAACAAGTATTTGTCTGTGCGGCAACCGGAGCGGTCGCCTTGCTCATGGCTTTGGACCGAAGCCCGTTCTAAGTTTTTGGAAGTCGTTGTGGTCCGTACCTTTGAGGCATGACGCGCGCTCTTTTACTTTGGCTCATTCGCGGATATCAAGTAGTCTTGAGTCCTTTGATGGGTTCCAATTGCCGCTTTCAGCCCACATGTTCTGCCTACGCTGCAGAATCCATTCAAATTCACGGGCCATTGAAGGGCGCTTGGCTGTCCATTCGACGGATCGGCCGCTGCCACCCGTGGACTCCTCCTGCATATGATCCTGTTCCTCCAAAAAATTCGAACCATGAGAATCCTTAAATCCCTTTTTTGGGCAGGTCTTTGCGCATCCACTTGGATGGCGTGCGGCGATGCCCCTGAGAGCCCGACGTTGATACAAGCCAATAAAATCCACGAGCAAATCAACCGACTTTCGTCGGATCTACATGATCGGATGATGGGCGAAGCGGCTGCGATTGAAAAGGAAATGGAGTCGGCTATGCTGGCTGGTGATTCAGCATTGGCCTTGCAATTGGCGCGCGTAGAAAGCCGCATGAGCGAGTGGGATGTGCGTTTTCATGATTGGAGTGCTACGGTGGTCGAAGTTCCCGGAATGGAGGACGAGCATGACCACGGCGACCATAGCGGCCATGACCATGGCGACCATGCAGGCCATGATCACGGTCACCACAGTGAGGTGTCTTTGGAGGGTATGAGCGATGCTGAAATCTTGGCGATTCAAGAAGCATTGTTGGCTGAATTGGAAACCTTGCGGGCCTTGTTTGAGGAGTCACTGATCGAGAAACCTTCCAACGTAGAGTAAAGAGCATGTACGACATCGCACAGCGTCCTCGGCGCAATCGACAATCATCTGCCGCAAGGGACCTTGTCCGGGAAACGCACTTGACGCCTGGTCATTTGATCATGCCCTTGTTTGTGTTGGACGGCCAGGGATTGCGCCAGGAGATTCCCTCCATGCCGGGAGTGTTTCGGCTTTCAGAGGACGAGGTGTTGAAGGAAATCGAGGCTTGCATGCGCTTGGGTGTTCGTTCATTTGTGCTCTTTCCCGCCGTGGAAGATCATTTGAAAACGCCCGAAGGGACCTATGGAGTAGACCCTTCGAATTTTTACTTCCGCATTGCCCGTTCAATTAAACAGGCATTTCCGGAAGCGTTGCTCATGAGCGATGTGGCATTGGATCCATACAGCAGCGACGGCCACGATGGTTTGGTGGTCGATGGTGAAATTGTGAATGATGCGACTTTGCCCTTGCTGGCCGCTCAGGCGGTGGCACAGGCCGATGCCGGTTTTGATTTCATAGGCCCATCGGATATGATGGACGGTCGGGTCGGCGTGATACGAGAGGCGCTGGACACAGCCAATTATACCAACACGGGCATTGTCGCCTACAGCGCAAAATACGCCAGTGCATTTTACGGACCTTTTCGCGATGCCTTGGAAAGTGCCCCGAAGTCTGGAGACAAGAAAACCTATCAAATGGATCCAGCGAATCGGAACGAGGCCTTGCGTGAAGCCGAACTGGACGCGCAAGAAGGAGCGGATTTTCTGATGGTGAAACCCGCGTTGTGTTACTTGGATGTCATCCGAGAATTGTCCGTGCACATGGACCGGCCCATCGCTGCGTACCATGTTTCAGGTGAGTATGCCATGTTGAAAGCAGCGGCAGCCCGAGGTTGGATTGACTACGATCGGGCCATGCCCGAAATGTTGACCAGCATCCACCGTGCCGGGGCATCCGTCATCTTGACCTATTGCGCCCGCGAATTTGCAGAACGCTACCAAGCGGGCACACTTGCTTACTAAGCCATGAAAGCACTTCTTACACTGGGATTTTGGATGTTGGGGTGCACGGCACTGCTTGCTCAAGATGTACCGGACAATGTAATGATCTACAGCGGCGAGTCTGCTTCATATCAACCGTGTGAACCTTCGATTGCGATTAGCCCTGCGAATCCCGATATCATGGTCGCGGGCTCAGTGCTCAACAATGTCCACCGTTCCACGGATGGTGGGTGGACTTGGAAGACCGAAACTCTGACATCGCGTTATGGTGTTTATGGTGATCCCTGTGTTGTTGGCTCACCGAAGGGAGATTTTTATTACCTCCACTTATCCAACCCAGATGGATTAGGCTGGGAGAGCGAAGCGTTGCTCGACCGCATTGTCATACAACGGGGTAAACGCAACGGTAGACACTGGAACAGTGGAGCGGGAATGGGACTCAACGAACAGAAGGATCAAGACAAGGAATGGGCTGCGGTGGGTGTGAAAGGCCGCTCACTGGTCTCTTGTTGGACGCAATTTGACCAATATGACAGTCCATTGGCCAGCGATAGCTCAATCATTCTGTGCAGTACCTCCAACCGCCAAGCTAAAATTTGGACGGAACCTGTTCGGGTGAATGCCTTAGCGGGGGATTGTTTGGATGGGGATTGGACCGTAGAAGGTGCTGTGCCCGACATTGCTGCGGATGGAACAATCTATGTAGCCTGGGCACATGCGGATACCATTTGGATGGATCGCAGCGCAGACGGTGGCATCACGTGGTTGCAAAAGGATTTACGCGTTGCCCAAATAGCGGGTGGATGGGATTGTGCGGTGCGGGGATTCAATCGGGCCAACGGCATGCCTGTGACCCGCGTGGATCGGAGCAATGGCCTGCATCAAGGCCGCATTTATGTCAATTGGACGGACAACCGCAACGGTCCAGATGACCAAGACGTTTGGGTGGTTTATAGTGACGATGGAGGGGAGACGTGGACGGCTCCGATTCGCGTCAACAATGACCCACCGGGTGCCCAGCAGTTTTTCACTTGGATGGCCGTAGATGATGTGACCGGCTTTGTTCACATTGTTTATTACGATCGGCGTCAAGCGGCAGCCAAATATCCGAATCCATCGGTCAAAGCTTCTTGGGATACTGAAGTGTATGTGGCGTCTTCGATCGATGGGGGTGTGTCTTGGCACAATCAGAGGGTGAGTGAAAAACCGTTCCGACCTCAAGAGAAGATGTTCTTTGGGGATTACAACAACATCTCGGCTTACGATGGCCACGTGCGTCCTATTTGGACACGCAATGACAACGGCATATTGAGCATCTGGACCGCCGTCTTGGACGGCATGGAATGAGGCTTGTGATTTCTGACAGGCTTAAGCCCTGCGAATCTTTTCAGCCGTAGCCGCCAACTCTTCTTGGGTCACCGTCATTTTGGGCCGTTCAAAGTTGATGTCCGAGACCGTCTGGAGTGGGATCAGGTGCACATGTGCATGGGGGACTTCAAGTCCAATGATGGCTACACCAACGCGTTGACAGGGAATGGCGCGTTCAATCTGTTTCGCGACATCTCGGGCGAATAGGTTGATGGAGGAAAGCGCTTGGTCATCTAAATCAAAAAAATAGTCCACCTCCTGTTTCGGTACAACGAGCACGTGGCCCTCGGCCAGCGGCATGATGTCCAAAAACGCCAAGAATTCGTCGTTCTCTGCAATGCGGTGACACGGAATCTCCCCAGCGACAATCTTGGAAAATAGCGATGCCATTATCCGCGGGAAATTTCTAAAATTTCGAAAGGGATGACTCCCGCAGGAACCGTTACTTCTGCAATGTCGCCAACGGCTTTACCGAGCAGTCCTTTGCCGATGGGCGAGTCTACGGAAATCTTCTTCGCAGCCAAGCTGGCTTCGTTTTCTGCGACTAAGGTGTAAGTCACCTCCATGTTGTTCTTCATGTTCTTCATCCGAACGGTACTCAAGATGTACACCTTCGAATTGTCCATTTGCGAATCATCCACGAGACGGGCACTTGCGAGCACATTGCGGAGCTTGGAAATCTTGGCTTCGAGCATGCCTTGGGCTTCCTTGGCAGCATCGTATTCTGCATTTTCACTGAGATCGCCTTTGTCTCGAGCCTCAGCAATTTGAGCTGAGATCCGCGGACGCTCTACGGCCTCCAATTGGCGCACTTCGTCCTTCAAGTTTTGAAGCCCTTCGGGCGTGAAGTAAGAGATGTTTGACATGACGCGTTGAATTCTAAATGAGGGTCCAAACCTTTAAAGCGAAATGGACGAAAAAAGAGAAAACCCGAGGAACGGGCTTTCTCTTTGTGCAAAGATAATAAACAATCTATGCTGAATCAGTTGATTGCAGCTACGACCGGTTCGCTTGCTCTCAAATTGAGAGATGAATTCCGATGCTGTGATTGCCGTTGAAAGGATTTGTCGTCCGGTATCCATAGTCGATGCCAATGATGGCGCCGTCCGTGTTCGCGGGTATATTCAAGGTGAAACCTGCAGCAGGACCTGTGAATGCGGATGTGTTATCCGTGTCAGAACCAATTCCTTGTTCCCACATGTAACCCAATCGAACAACCAATGTTTCACGAAAGGAAACCTCCATGCCACCACCGAATTGGTCTTTGGTGAACGAGTTCGAAACAAACTGGCCTGTGAGGGTCGTGCTGAAGAATTCAGAACTTTGGACGTCGTATCCGAAGCCAATATTGACCAATGAAGGCAACTCGTAACGCTCAGATCGCTGGAGCATGGTCAGGGTCGTGGGACTTCCTTGGGGGTTCGCGGAGACCGTCAATCCATCACCTGCATAGCGCATTGGAGCACCAACGTTGCGCAACGAAATGCCAAACTTCAGACGCTCATCCGTAGAGGAGATGTAGCGGATACCGGCATCGAAGCAGACACCAGAAGAACGAACATTCGAAATGGATTCACCAATGATGCGCATGGTAACGCCACCATAGATCGAGTTGGAGAAAGCCTTGGCGAATGACACCCCAATGTTCGAGAACGATGGGGAGTAAGTGCCGATACCTCCTTCGGGTAAGCTTTCCGTGGTAATGGGGATGTCTCCAAATCCCATGGACATGACAGTCAAGGCCAAGACGTTACCGCTGGCCGTTGTGGCCGCGAAACCAACAGAATTCACTCCAATTCCAGATCCGGAGAGATACTGAGTGTTGGCGAAAACCAGTTCGTTTTTTTGGATGAAGGCCAAGCCAGCGGTGTTGAGGAACGTGGACTCGAGGCCGAATGCCGTAGCCATGTTCGTGCCTGCAAGACCGTTGGACTGAGCCCAGGGATTGATTAACAATTGACCGGCTCCGGCAGAACCAGCGCGGTCAGGATTCCCTGCCTGTGAGTCAACGGGCAGCGCAAAACACACTGCTAGGGCAGCGGTTGAGAGGAGGAAGTTATGGATCTTCTTCATGGCGTTTTCAAGGTCAAATCAGAAATTATCCAAGTCAGTGGGTCTCATGAT
>ERZ887942.312-NODE-312-length-40587-cov-10.015346_pt1 | contig 40587 bp, 40 predicted proteins | sample MGYA00521099_ERZ887942 | MGnify/ENA primary metagenome ERZ887942 (study PRJEB32303, sample SAMEA104408605) | aquatic metagenome | biome: Brackish water; feature: Pelagic; material: water | place: Baltic Sea | collected 2014-06-07T06:48:00 | depth 16,251 m ... | reverse complement strand
CGGTGCTCGGGCTCTTCATACTGCGTTGGCGACAACCGGAGCTACGTCGCCCATTCAGAGTCTCGTTTTATCCGATCACGCCACTCATTTTTCTCGGCATTACCGGCTGGACACTGATCTATATCGTCTTGCAGCGCCCAGTAGAGGCGCTAATCACCGCGGCCATACTGGCAAGTGGGGGCGTTTTTTATCTCTTAGTCCGCGCTCCCCGCGGCGCAGCAGGGTAACTGACTCACACTGAATCGGTGTTGCATTATCGTGACACCGGACCGCTCAAATGTTGCTTTACTGCTGGTCAACACCGCACTTACTTTGATCTGAACAGGCGTGGTAGACGCACTGTCTCAGGCAATGCAATGCAATGCAATGCAATGCAAATGATTCTCACTTTGCCCGAGAAGACAATCCCAATAAAAGGAAAAATAGGAGTAAACGATGCAATTCTTAAAATCAGCTTGGCGCGTCCTGCTGGCACTGCCGATCTTAACCTCTTCTTGGGTCCTCGCAGATGACCACATGCTGAATGGTATGAACGTTCAGCAGCCATTTAACCTGCAGGCGAACCTATGCAAACTCAATCCGGGCGTCAGCCTTGACGATTACCACGCCATGGTCGAAGACTATTTCGCATGGGCTGAAAAAAACGATGTCGACCCCGTTTTTGTTCGTCAATTCCCACTCTTTTCGCACCAGACCTTGGCGCGCCCCTGGCCTTACGATTTTGTCGAGTTTTTGGCCAGCGATTACGAGCGCTGGGGTAAGTCCTGGGACCTGTGGCTCACTTCAAAGTCGGGGATGGCACTGAACGAACGTTGGCAAGAACTGGCAGTCTGCGATGTCAAACAAGCGCACTCTCAAGTGCTTTACGCTAACCGTGAAGCGCTTGAAAGCGATGATGAGCGCTACGTCACTTGGAATTGGTGCACGCCCAAAGTAGGCTTTGAACAGCTGTCACAAAAGCATGCCCAGTACGTGGCAGAGCTCACTGATAACCCCACGGGCATGATCGGATGGGCCGTCGTCTTTCCTCACACTGGTGCTGCAAACATGCCTGGGGAGTTCGCTCATTTAGCTGTTTATCCCGATATGGAGTCATTTATGAGCCGACGAAAGTCGGAGGCAACGGGAGGCTGGCGCGGTCAACGTGAGTACGAGCAGAACTATGCTGACTGTAGTGGTGAGCAGCTGAACATTGAGACAGTGCTTCATCGGCCCTAATGGCGGCTCAACAAACCGATGGCGTCGCGCCAGCAACAGCGGTCGCGGCGTCCACATTATATGACAAGGAGAATTTGATGAATTTTCGACTACTGATTGGGGTTGCTGGTATCGCCGCCGCCTCTGTGGCGCTTGCTGACAACCATGCCGCCAACGAACCGGAATGGAGCATGGGCAACCCCGTAGAGATTTACGGATGTAGCTTCAAGGACGGGATAGACGGCTACCAACAATCCATTAAACACGCAGCGCTCGTCAATGCCTGGGCAGAGGAGCACGATGCGTTTCAAAACCACGTGGGGCAACTCATGTGGCCAGATTTTTCTGATGGCCAGTACGCCACCGACTTTACGTGGCTCGGCTACTGGGAAAACTATGCTGACTATGGCGCCGACTTGGACAAGCGCGCCGAGCATGGCGCAGAGCTCTTTGTGGAGGCAAACAAGTTTCTTGAGCAATGCTCGCACAGCGAATGGGGGGCTTGGGATGTGCTCCCAGCCAACGACTGGACACAAGGTGACCACATAACAGAGTTTTCAGACTGCTTTTATCAAGACGGCAAAGGCGATGCGGACTTACTCGTTGCTAACATTGCCTTTGCTAAAGCACTGACCGCTCGCGGACTGACTGGCGCTGACCTTGGGATAGTCCAATTGTGGCCACGAGCCGGTGCACCCGCAGGCATCGACAACGCCATTAGCTTCAAATGGATCACGGGCTACCCCAAACACTCGGCCTACGCCAATTTCACCCACATCTGGTGGAATGAAGGTCTCACAAACGAGTGGAATGCGCTCTACGGTGATATCGTCAGTTGCGATGCTGGGCGGGTCTACCAATCGCAAGTCATGAACACACCCTGAGGCAACTCAGACTCACGTCAGCCTCCCTGCCATCATGGGCGGAGGCTTTTACTCACGCAAAACCGTAAGGTCTTATTCAGATAAATTAAGGAAAGCAATATGAGAACATTAACCACGTTATTATCGGTCATGGTACTGGCGTTCACAGGCATGCTGGCACAGGCTGATGGCCACGCTCCACCCACTCAGCCAGTCGGTATGGTTTATGCCATGGAGGTGTCTGATCCGCCTGCCTTTGCTGCCGCAATGACCAAATACTGGGATTCTCCCACTGGCAAACAGTCGGGTGGTGTCGCTATTCTGAGGCAAGTTGTCGCTGCGGGCGAAAGCACTATTTCTCACCTGGTTTCGGTTGCACACCCATCCTACGACAGCATGGATGCCTCCTTTGCAATGAATGCCGCATCGGCGGACTGGGCAACTTTTTTATCCGAGGTCGAGGGCATCGCAACCGTGGTCACTTCATCCGTCTTTGAAGGCACCGGCCTAGGCTCCACGAAGAATAATATCGGTGCCGGCCCCGGGGTTGCCACACTGTACATCTTCATCTCGGTGTCTGACCCCGGTAAGTACGCTAAATCATGGGGAAAAATGATGGAAGATGCCGATTTAGGCGAGACCGATACCATGCTCTTCGCGATCCCCGCCGGTGGCGTCGACGACACGACGCATGTCGCCTCTATTTCAGGTAAAAGTGTCGGGACGGTGATGGCACAGATGAATGCCAATAGCGCCGACAAAGCCTTCCAGAAATTCATTAAAGAAGCGGCAGACATCCGCACGATCGAGCGGAAAATTGTCACAGTCGATCTTGCCGTTTTCGGCAATACCGGAGGCTAGCGTCTGTCAGCAGGGGCAGACTTCCGTCTGCCCCTTACCCTGGCCCGTTCTTCAAGGACTCTCTATTTGCCGGCACTAATATCAAGGAACCTATATTTCAGAGCACTTCTTAAGGGTATTTTTTTAATGGTGCTTGTTAAGGCCCCCATTGTTCAGGGGCCTATCTTTAAACACCCGATGGCGGCAGGCCCTCGCGTTGCAGCACTCGCCCTGGCGTCGTATTCAACCTTTTAGTGCCCACTAATATACTGGGTAATCATACTGGGAAATCGCCGCGGTATGACTGCTATCGACTTTCGATTTAGAACGCGAAATCGCCCTCTACCGTGGTCAGTCCTAACGCATCCCAGTCAAGCATGCCGCCGCGATAGTAGAAAATTTTCTCGGCGGGAAAGCCATCACGAATCATCGCCTTCATCGCGGTTGGGCTCTGAGGACACACAGGACCATTGCAAAAGCCCACCACTTTCTTAGCGCCGCTACAGTCCCAAATATCATCGGCCCGGCTGCAACCGAGTTCATCCATTCGCATCGCGACCTCAGTGTAGGGTATGTTCACCGCGCCCGGGATTGTCGCGTCGATAAACCACTCCTGAGTTCGCATGTCGATCAAAATGGTGTCGGCATCGCCAATGGCATTGAGCACTTCCATCTCTGTGACCGGCACGATACCGGGTTCGGGCACCAATGGCTGAAGCCAACCCTTATTCTTTGCGCAGGGCGTCATCTGGCGCGTTATCGTGATCTCCTCACCGGAAGGTAACGTCGTCACGAAGGCCTTGTCTTCTCCGATAATCCTGAGGTTTTCTGCGACCGAGGCGTTAGCGCAAAAAATGGTAAGGCAGACAACACTCTGCATTAGCAACTTAATCATGGCCATATCTCTTTCTCCCTCTTATTCGTATTACTTATTTGATTAGATCGATAAAGCATACACCTAAGAGACTACAGCAGGACCTCTGCGGGTCAAGTAAAACTGGTCGCCTTGGCGGCGCTCAAGGGTTAACCCGATGACACAATGAAGTTCAGCTCGACCCCTAAACCGGTGGGATCACTCACCGTTAATTGCAGAAACTGTTCGCCGCTGGGCAAGACAAACTCTCGCCGTCGAAACGGCACGGCCAGTTGCTCGAATCGATCGATGAACGTCAATTCGTCTTGGCAAGAGAAAGCAATGTGATCAAAGTAGCCGCTCTGTAGATCAGGGATCTGCGGTCCTTCTGGCCACTCCATGAGATGCAGCACGGGGAGGTCAGACAAATAGAGCCAATATCCTGCTACGGGTACGTCCGGCCTTGGGCCCTCCACCAACCCAATTACATCGACATAGAAATCACGGACCGTGCGCAGTAACGCAGAGGGCGCACGAATATTAAAATGATTAAACGCAATCAGTGACATGACTGCACCCCATTGATATCAGTGTCAAAGGCACTACTCTGGCATCTGCTGAGACGCTACATTGAGCAACCGCACCTTGCCATTTTCTAAAAGGACATCGATCGTTTCGTAGGACGTGACCTCGGTTCCATCGGGATTGGTGGTGGTCACTAGCGTACCGGTTGCCAACCACTCCTCCATTTCACCGTCTTCATTCTCTCCGTCATTCGCGATCACCCACCAGATCTTCCAGGTTGTCTGCTGAGTCTCTATCCAGGTCTTCAAAAACGCCGAATGGGCCTCGGATCCCCTAATCACTTCTCCGTGGGCTGCAACCCCCTTGAAGTTAGGCGCATTCATCGCCGCAATTTTGTCAAAATCGCGATCGTTGTGTGCCTGTATGTAGTCGCTCCAGATCGCAAGATTGGCCTGATTGCCACCATAGAGCGGCTTTGTATTGCCATCACCGAAGTGCTGCAGACCAATGACCACCTTGGACTCATGGTGACCCGCCAAAGCGCCCATAGTGAGCAGGGCTGCTATTAACCCACCCAATACCATTGACCTCATCGCTTTCTCCTCAGGTTATGTCGTTATCAGCGACTATAGTGATCAACCTGACACGCCTGTACAAGGGCTACGGCGGCACGCTGACAAGCCGGTTGTGGGTTCTCCTCTGCGGCGAGTACTGGTAACGTAATCGCCCATTAATCGCGTTCAATCATAGGAGAGCCCATGGACAGCTTGTCGCCCATTGGAGAGGCCATCAAAGCATACAAACTCAATGCCGGAGGCGGATTTGAGGCATGGTCACGAGTACCGTGCGCCGAGCATTACCGAATGCACGTCCCCTCGATGGGCTTTGATGTGACCGGTCACGCAGAGGTAAACGCCGTGATCTTTGGCTGGCTTACTGATATTGGCGCACAACAAGAACTCATGAATATTGTTGAGTTTGGAGACTCAGTCACCTGCTTCTTGCGGATTACCGATAAAGAGAGCGCAGTCTTGGAGATTGTTGAAGTGTTTCAGATTAATGCTGAGGGTCATGTCAGCGAGATCTGGGCGCTGTAACGACCCCGCTTGCTGTTTCTCTGGGTTTGATTCTCATGGGTAGCGCAATAACGCCAAGGAGTGGATCAATTTGTTGCAACCCGCGGAGGAGCTGACCCATTACCATCCCGTCTTATTGGAAGGCATGGGGGCCTACGACCAGCGTGACCCGTTGGATGTGGCACAACAAGTGTGCCGACAATTGGCGCGCCACTGGGTTCATCAGCCGCCTTCAAAACCCCTCATACTGCTGACTCAGGGTGATCCCCTCAGCGCCAAAGGGATCTCCGCAATTACCCCCCTAGTCGCCGAGCACTTTGGCATGCCCCGCGGCCTCATTTATCTCGATGAGCACATCGCAAATTATCACTGGCGCGATGCAGACCGCACTAACGTGTTGCTTGCCATACCCTACTCAGCCATGGCGCAGCATCTCGAACGCAGTCAAAACGGCATTGTCACGCGTATTGCATCTCTCATTGATCGTCACATTGCAGAGAAGAATGTGACACGAAGCACCCTCGAGAAACCACCAGTACCGGACTACTTTCGGGACTTTGCTCTACTACAAGAGGTCACCAAAGCGGCATGCTCCTATCAGTGCGGTGAAATCACGATTGCTCATACCACTGACAACATTGCCGAGTTCTCCGTGACCAGTTTTTACACGGTGGGCTTAACGTTAGGGCTCATTGATCCGATCGACATGGTGCCCTTTAATGCCATGGCCTGAGTCGGGCTCTCAAACCACCTCCGAGACAGCGATCAACGCACCACGTAAGGCGCTATCTACAGCCTACAGCACTATCCAAAATACTGTATCCGGCATCGCATTAGCGCAACCCAGCAGGCCTCACACGCTGCGCGCAGAGTTTCCAAAGCACTGGTGTGTCTCTTGTAACGGGATTGGTGACCCCAGTCCCAACTCTGAGGCTGGTCGTGTTTGCTCCGGCGAGGTTAAGTTGCCCAATTGGGTCTGGAGACAGGTTTTGTGTGTCGGGATTCAAGAGAGTATCGAACCCTAATCCCGCTATTTTTTCAGCCAGCGCCGCTGGTATTACCCGGGCTGGGCTCCATTACAATACCAACATCAATCATGTTGGATCACGCGCCAGTCACCCACACCACTAACCGACTGATGCGTCTTGCTGACTGGGAAGGCCATCCACAGCTCCTTCCCTTCACACTTCTCGGCAATGGTGGGAGCTGACTTGAGCTGAATCATCTGTATCAACGACAGGCCTTTATAGGTCAGATGTATCAGATGATTCTGCTGCGCTGTGATTCGCCACAACGCTTTGGGGAGTATCGTCGAGGTAGCGGTAGGTGGTGAAGCCGAAGAACATCTCATGCATGGTCTGTAGACCAAACCGCACGGGCATATTGGGATTTGGGTTGTAGGGATTCCGCTCGGAGTTATCCATGGCGCCGCGTGCGATCAGTCGGGTGCCTGCGGGAATGAACACCGGTTCTTCCAATTGGTAGTTGAACTGCCAGTTGAAGTCATATTTAGGCACCGAGAGCAGAATTTCCGACGTGCCGTCGGGATATTCGGCAATGTACTTCATGTGCTTACCCCGGTAATGCATATGGGGCATCAGACCATACAGAAGTGCGTCGCGCTCAAACTCCTGAACACCCTCTAGGGGATACTCCTTGACATGGGGCGGAATCAGGAAGCGACGCTGGCCTGCGGAACCGCCGGACATCACGAATTTGGGGGGCGCTTCGTGTAGGTAAATCCCGATCTGGGTTTCATCTATGGTGGCTTTGCCGGTGGTGGTGTAGTGCATCTGCAGCAGCAGGCTGGAGCCCGCCCTGACCAGTGCGCCGGAATCATCCCGCCAGATATCGGGCTGGCGTCCGGGTGCGAAGCCGCCCAGGGATTCACCCAGACCGCCGTCGTCCTGTTCAAGGCCGGCGGTACGATCTGCCGGACTCGACAGGTAGGTAATGACGTGGTGCAGCACCTGTCGGTCTCCGGGCACGTATTCTACGGCGCGAATCCAGATGTCTTCATCCAGATTCAGTGGCACTGGCACATAACGGTAATCAATAACCCCAGTCGCAGGAATATCCTGTGCCGGCACGGTCAGCACAATATCCGGCTCACCCATTGAAAAGGTGGCGTCGCTAAAGGCCAGGGCCTCCAGGGGGTCTGGAGCGTCGTCCCCGGGAGCGCCGGCATCTATCCAGTGCACCAGAGTTTGCAGCTCATCGGGTGACAGCCCCGCCGCCTCTTGAATGGGCCGTCCCACGTGGGGATCAAGCTGGCCCGGGGGCATGCGTCGGGTGAGAAGGACTTCTTTCATCATGCGTGACCAGCCCTGCACCATGGCGTGCCCGGTCATTGCCCAGGGGGCGATACCACCGACGTGGTGACACTTCACGCAGTTGGCTTCAAGGATGGGAGCAATATCTGCTGAGTAGGAGGGCGGTGTCGTCGTGTGAGCGTCTCGTGCCGCAAAGGTGATCAGGCAGCCCGGCGCCTCAGGAACATCTGTGGGCTGGGCCTCGCCAGCCAAGTAGGCGTCGAGTGCATCGCGAAGATAATGGTTTTGAGCCACAGATTTCTGAGTTTCATAATGAAGCCGGTCATCAATTGGGCCCCGATAGATCACTTCGCGGGTCTCTGGATTGATGATGAAGGTTTCGGAGGTGCGGTCCACGCCCAATGACTCAGCAATTAGCTGGGTTTCGTCAATTAGGATGGGAAAGTCATAGCCGAGCTCAGCGGCCTCCGCCGTAATGCTGTCGCGGGTATCCTGGGACTGGGGATTGAGCATGAAAAACTGCACGCCCTGCTCGGCGTACTGGTCTCTTATGGCGCGCAGCTCGGGTACGCTGTTTCGGACGATCTGGCAGCCATTACCCTGCACAAAAATGACGACGGCTTTTTGGTCGCCATACCAGCTGAGCTTGTGGTGCTTGCCGTTTTGGTCGAGTAGCGCAAAATCACCTATGCGGGACGATTGCGCAGCACCTGACGCCTGACTGATGAAAAGCCCGAGCGCTAACCCAATAACCACTAACCCTTTCATGCCGCCCTCCTGCAGAATTTGCTGGTCTCCAACGCCAGCGACGCCTCCTCATTTTACCGGGATCAGTCTGAGTTTCCATTTACTTTGTGCTATAAAACCGGTCTAGCAAAGGAAGGCAGTTATCACGTTGTGGATATAGCGCGCTTTTTAGTGGAACGGAGAACAGTACTCGCTGTCCTGACAATTCTGGTTAGTATTGCTGTTGGCTGGGGTGTGACAAAAACTCAGGTTGACCCCCGCTCCGACGCCATTCTCCCTGAAGATGACCCCTATGCCGCCGAGGTGGACGAAGTTCAGCTGGACTTCCCGCCCAGCCGCTCGGCGTGGTTTACATTTATTGCCCCCGGCGGCGACATCTTTAGTCGTGAGGCACTGGGGGCCATGGAAGCGTTGCACGCACGCTTTGGTGAAGTTAAGTCGGCGGTGGCGGTGGGATCCTTGGTCAACCGACGCCTCAACGCCGTCGATGAGCTGATTTATAACCGACAGTATCTGCTACCCCCTCTGGACACGCTCTCCGACAGCGACCTCGCGGATATCCGCGATATTGCGCTGGCCGATGAGGATCTGGTGAAAAGCCAGCTGGCCCGGGACGGCGACATGGCACTGGCGGTCATCAAGTATCGACCGGCTACCGACGAATTAACCGAGCGGCTCGATGTGGCGCGCTCGGTGGTTGCGCTGCGTGACCGGCTCCGTGAAGACTACCCTGACGTGGAAATCTATACCGTGGGCGATGACCTGTTCGAACTGGACAGCTACAACGCCCAGATCAAGGATCGCAATAATCTCGCCCCCCTGGTTGCCCTGGCGACCACCCTACTGCTGTGGGTCTGTCTCAACTCCCTCGTTTACGCACTCTGCACGCTGGTGGTGTCGTTTCTTGGCATTCTCTTAACCGTCGGTACGGTGGGATGGTCGGGGTTTGCGTTTAACCAGATCTCAAATATGGGGCCCCTAGTGGTGCTCACTATTGCCATGGCCCATGGTATTCACGTGATCTCTATTTACCTGCAGGGGCTGCACGACGGACGGATCAAGGCCGATGCCCTTGAAGAGAGCCTGCGCCTCAATTTGCAGCCCGTGACCCTGGCCACTGTGACCACCGGCATAGGATTTTTAAGTCTCAATTACTCCACCTCGGCGGGTATCTATGGCTTTGGTAACGCGGTGGCACTGGGTGTTTTCTGGGCCTATCTGGTGACCCTCACCTTGCTGCCTGCCATGATCATGTGGATTCCCATGCGACGGATTCCAAAGCCCCTTGGCGTGCGGGGCATGATCAGAGCGGTCTCCCAGCTGGTCACGGCGCGCAGCAACACGCTGTTCTGGGGACTGTCGATTGTCATTGTGGCTTGCCTGGCGCTGCTGCCCCTCAACAAGGTGGACTTTGACCGCTTTGAATTCATCGACAAGGATTCGGATTTTCACCGGGTTATTACCGCCCTGGCGGAAAAGATCGGTAACGACCAATCGCTGGTCTATGCGATCGACAGCGGCGACTACTACGGTATTGCCAATCCCGAGTTCATGGGCGAGGTGGAGCGCTTCGCCGACTGGCTGGAGGAGCAGCCCGACGTCAGCGTTGTGGGCAGCTACGTGGGTATGCTGAAAAGCCTCAATAAAGCAGAAAACGGCAACGACGAAGCCTGGCACAAGCTTCCCGAGGACAACCTACAGGTCATCGACTACCTGGTGAGTTACCAGCTGGTGCAAGAGATTGAGCCTCACCTGTCGCCTATCTTCGACCCCGAGTACACCACCGTGCGCATCACTGCGGGCACGTCCAATCTTTCCAATGTGCAGCTGCTCAATCTCAACCGCCGAATCGAGGCCTGGTACCAAGAGAACCTGAATCCCAAGTACCGTGTTTTGCACGGTAATAATTCAATTTTGTATGCGCGCCTAAACGACACCATTTCCCGCCAGCTTCTGGAGGGTTTTACGGTGAGCTTTCTGCTGATTACGCTGACCATGTTGATTGGGCTGCGGAGTTTGCGCTACGGACTGATCAGCATCGCGCCCAACCTGTTACCACCGGCGGTGGTGTTTGGGGTATGGGGGCTTTTTGTCGGGCACTTGAGTCCTTACGTATTGATGCTTTTCTCAATCAGCATTGGCCTGGTCGTCGATGATTCAGTGCATGTCCTGAGTAAATACATGGCGGCACGTAAAGTGGGGGAGGCGCCTGATGAGGCGGTGCGTTACTCCCTGGACAAGGCGGGCTCCGCCATCACCATTACCACGGCGGCGCTGGCTATGGGCACCTTCATCTTGGTGTTCTCCAACACTTACTACTACCAGAATGTAGCGCTCATGCTGACCCCGATTATCGTTGTGGCGCTGCTGCTGGACCTGCTTTTTCTGCCCCCGCTGCTGGTCAAGCTGGATCGACTGCTCGATGGGCGTTCCCCTGCCAAGACTGAGGTCGAGGGCGAGCCGGCAAGCACCCCCACCGGGAGCAGTTAACCGGTCTTTGCTCGTCCTCAAGGGGATTCGAGGCGACCATGTGCAGGGGCGACAATCTGGCAACGGCAGCGGCCCGCTGCACAAGCATTGCGGCAGAACAGTACCCTGTAAAATTGAGGGCTGCTTGCATTTTCAGGGTTGCCTTGAGAGTGAACTGCTTTGGAAATGAAGTATGACGTCCCTGCAATCCCGGCCAGGTCAATACAGCCTCATGGCGCGGCCCGCATCGGTTTACGATTAGCTTTACCGACGACAAGCGTTTACCTCCCCGGCCTACATAGCTGCTGCACCCCACACGCCCCTGCTTTTTCAATCGCCCACCAAAGACCTCGACTGACCACCTATGATGTTCGCCAGTGGCACCTAACTTGGCAGACTCGTTGCACTACAGAGTAATGGAGGGCTAGCGTCTGAACGCTGTCAAAGAGACTAGACTTAGCAAGTCTTTTTTAGGTCATCTGCGTTGTGGCATACGAAATCGCAAAGTTTCTGCACCTAACGGGTGTGGTCATGCTAATGGGTAACATCACGGTTACCGCCATTTGGAAATACTTCGCAGACCGCACTCAACGGCCCGAGGTACTTAGCTTTGCCCAAAAACTAGTGACTTATACAGATTGGTCTATGACGGTCTGGGGAGTCGTGCTGCTTACGGGGGGAGGCTATTTCATGGTCTTTTCCGTCAACTGGCCCCTGACACTGCATTGGTTGCTGGCGAGCCAAATATTATTCGTTGTAGCCGGTCTTATCTGGCTTCTTTTGCTTGTGCCTATCCAAGTACGACAAGCAAGGCTGGCAAGGAATTTCGCTGGAAATGATGTGGGTGATGATTACCGAAAACTTTCACGTCGCTGGCTATTCTGGGGACTCATCAGCACCCTTCCGTTATTAGCAGCAACTTGGCTAATGATTGCAAAGCCCGTCAGTGGGCTTTATTGAGGGACAGTTAAGTACTCCCGCGCCATCACTTGTATCAGCGACAGGCGTTTACCACTCCCGGCCTTAATGACGCTCTCAATCACCACCTACCTTGGCAGACTAGTTGGACAGCGGTGGAAAGGAGGGCTGCTGGTACAACATCCTTGTAAGACTAAAGGGGCCTGAAATATTGGCTCCTTTTTATTTTGGTGTTAGTTTTTCTGACATATCACGTTGTTGGAGATTTTTAGACCATGGAGATTAGGGGGTCGTGTGAGTGCGGAGAGGTTACTTTCTCAATCAATGGGCCTTTAAGTGCCACGTTTGCCTGCCATTGCAGTCAGTGCCGTAAAACTAGTGGGCATTATTGGGCGGCGACCGAAGTTCCCAGTACTCATCTGAGGCTCATCAAGGACAGCGGGCTTAAGTGGTATCGATCCAGTGATCAGGCGCGGCGAGGATTCTGTGTGGGCTGTGGCTCATCGTTGTTTTGGGAAGCGGATGGTGAGGGTACCACCGCAATTGGTACTGGAACTCTTGATGATCTGCCTAACGGCGCTACGACAGTCGTTAAGCATATTTTTATGGCAAACAAGGGGACTTACTACGATGTGGCAGATGGGTTGCCTCAGTCGGAAAGTTGGTAGGCCCAGAATCCAATCTTGGAATCGCTCAGAATAAGCAGGGGAGGACTAGTGAGATCAATATCATTCTACTATATCTGTGCGGTAACAATCACAATGGCGGTTAGGCCTTTTTTCAAATCCAGCTTTTAAGTATCTCAGCAGGACCATCTGTATTAACGACAGGCGTTTACCCCCCCGGGGGTCTGATTAAGACGAACTTCAAAACTGCGCGTAAAAAAGTGCGTGTAATCACGCCACAAATGTGTGCATGGCAGGAAGAGCTAGCGTGCAAACATGAGTACTTATGGGCTTTGCAGGAGCCCTAAAGATAATGGCGGAGCGGACGGGACTCGAACCCGCGACCCCCGGCGTGACAGGCCGGTATTCTAACCAACTGAACTACCGCTCCAGGTAGACGATGCGATGCATCGGTTGCGCTTGACGTTCATTCCCAAGAATTGGTGGGTGATGACGGGATCGAACCGCCGACCCTCTGCTTGTAAGGCAGATGCTCTCCCAGCTGAGCTAATCACCCCACGTCAAGAGAAGCGCATTATAGGGATCACTGTCTATGTGTCAATGCGCTTTCAGGTGCTTTTGGGGTCGCTGACAGGCATCGCGCCAACAATTAAACGGTGTAAACTCCCGCCGTGATTTTGCTAGCTATCCTGAGGAGGTATCCCAATGGAGCTGTACAAAGACTTTCAATTCGAGGCCGCCCACCTCTTGCCTCATGTGCCCGAGGGCCATAAGTGTGCTCGCCTCCACGGCCATTCTTTTTGGGTCCGTCTGACCATCGGTGGCGAAGTGGATCCTCAAACCGGTTGGATTATGGATTTCGACGAGATCAAGCAAGCGTTTGCGCCGCTCTATGAGCAGCTCGATCACCATTATTTGAATGAGGTGCCGGGTTTAGAGAATCCAACCAGTGAAAATCTCGCACAGTGGATCTGGCAACGGTTGCAGCCCAGCCTGCCTGCACTGACAGAGGTGGAGATCAAAGAAACCTGCAACACTGGCTGTCGCTACCGGGGGATCTGAAAACCCAGAAGCGAGAATTTTTATTCAAAAATGGGTGTTAAGGGATGTACGAGAGAGCAGATCTGTAGTAGCGCCAGCAAACTTCTTATGCACACCACCCGCTGCCGATCCAAGTTTACGGGGTTTATAACAGATATCACACAACAAGCCTGATAGGTATGATATAACCTATTGTTTTATATAGACAATAAGGTATTGGTTAAAATTTGACCAATCCATCAAAAAGCACTGCTTCTCGGGACTAGATAGCAAGGTAAACAAATTATCCAATGTGTTATCCACAGAAATTGTGGACACTTTTGATGACAAGCCACCCCAGGATCGCATCCCCATCCATCAGGCGCCGACCCAACTGAGCAAATGGTGCCTCACCTGATCGCAAAAAGCCTGCGGTTGATCCATATGAAGCCAATGCCCAGCGTCAGTCAATGACACCAAATGACTTGCTGGGAACCACTGTGCGATGGTTTTTTCATGCTCCGCCCCGACATAGTCTGAATCCGCGCCTCGCAGAAACAACGTGTCGCCTGTAAAGACCCGATCAAAATCAGGGGCAGCGCAGAGCCGAACATATCCACTCCGTAATCCCTGCACATTAAAGCGCCACGGGTCAGCGCCCTCTCCTCGCTCAAACCCCATCAGTAAATACCCTCTCACCGCTGGATCTTCGATCACATCAGCCAATACCTCGTCCGCCGACTGGCGCGATTGACAGTTTGCCGCTACGACTTTTTGTAGCGCATCAAAAACCTCAAAGTGCTGTCCAGCATAAGCAACCGGCGCAATATCCGCGACCACCAAGCAGTTAACGCGTGCGGCATGGCTCAAAGCCAGTTGCATCGCCACCTTGCCGCCCAGTGAATGCCCCACAACGTGAGCGCTATCGAGACCCGACTCACCCATCCACAAATCAATTTCACGCGCATAGTGGGTAAGGGAGGCCTCTTCGAGCCAAGTCGAGCGGCCATGATCGGGTAAATCGAGACAGTGCACTCTAAACTGGCGCGCTAAGGCTCGGGCAATCCCACGAAGGTTACTCCCTTGCCCAAAGAGACCATGGAGCAACAGGACATCGGGGCCTTGCCCTGAGGTAATCGCGTAAATCGTTTTGTTCATCCGCGATTCTCCTTTTGGTAGCATGGCGACTCCGACAATCAGGAATACTAAAATGCCAGGGCGAACTAGGTTACGACCACGACATCAACTGCCTGTATCTATACTGAGGGCCACGCTTCATCGCCTCGCCATTATGACAACCCTGCTAACACTCCTCGCGGGTTGCGGGTCAGCCACCGTTGGCGGAGGATACAACGCGACAACCCCCACCAATATCTTCGATGAATCGCTCTTTAGCCAACTTGACAGTAATGTTGTCGTCATTGCCAACGTGAATCTTGGCGGACCATCACGCAATTATCTTAAAAAAGGCGAAATGTTTGTCGATCAGCGTGTTGAAGAGTACCTCGAGAGCGCGGGCTTTACCGTCCGGCCGCAGCGAGAATTCGCGCAGCGCTGGAGTAATGCCATCTTAATTTATGGCGACCCTATTGATCCCACCACCGGGCGCGTAAATCAAAAGACATTTATCCAAATTGTCCAAGCTGTCCGCGAACAACTGCAAGAACAAACCGACATCAGAAGCATTATCTTTACCGATATTATCGAAAAAGATGTGTATTACGAGCAAGGCTTAAACCGCATAACCCGGTTTGATGGCGTCACCCGCAAACCCGCCATTCAAGGCGCAGGCAGTGGCGTGACCTCTGAGTTCGATTGGTCGCGCGCAGTGGCCGCCGCTAGTCTCAGGGTCGCGTGGTTCAATATGGAACTCGCGCGAGTGTTCTCTGGAGAAGGCGGTATGGAGGTCACCGATGCCGTTGATACGCGCAGCGGCACGGCCTTTGTGAGACGCAGAGATGTGCTGGAAAACGAAAATCAGATAGACGAAGGCATCGCCATCGCGATGCATCCCGCCATCTTGATGAAGCGCTGGCCAGGCAACCCCTGACCTACACCAACACCTCCAGACCGCGCTCTATACACCACATTGCCGATAACGCACCCAGTGCGTAGATCGGCACAGGACGCCACCTGCTGATCTGGGCCCCGAGTAATCGGGATCCGATCGCGGTAATGACGACGAGCAGCATGATAAAAGCCAGCTGACCTAGCTCGATACCCACATTGAAGAACAGGAGTGCGAGCGGAATGTTAGATTGCGGCAACCCCGTCTCTGCCAACGCACCCGCAAACCCCATGCCGTGCAACAAACCAAACATACCGGCCAGCCACCAAGGTTGGCGCCAGAGGCGCCCGCCCATATCGCCTCGCGCCAGTTCAACAGCCAATACAAAAATTGATAGCGCGATCATAAATTCTACCAGCGAGACCGGGTAGTCAAATACCCCCAGCGTCACCATCGCCAATGTCACGCTGTGCCCCAGCGTGAAGGCGGTTACGGTGTAAATAAGTCGGCGATTCCACCCCACTAACAACAGCAAACCCATGACGAACAAAAGATGGTCTGGGCCTGCCCAAATATGCTCAGCACCCAGCCAGCTATAATCGAGAATGACCGCGCTTGGGGTACCCTCGGCAGGCACCAAAAATGAGGGCTTATCGGCGGTGAACACAGCCTGATGAAAAATATCATCGGCAAGATAGATTCTTAGCAAAGCAGATGACTGGTTCTCGCCTAAGCCAGTAACTGACAACGGGCGACCCACAATGCCACCAGGGCAAGTCAACTGTATTTGCCGCAACATACCCGTGCCTTCTTGAATCCAAGGCGATTCAGAGGTGAGCGTGCACGCGGATGGGAACTGCGGCTCAATCGGAATCGCCGACACTTTTTGCGCCGGTGTTTTCCAAGTTGCCGTAAAGTCCTGGTCCGAGAGTTGTCGCACCTCTAACAGAGAGGGAGCAAAGCGGTGCGCGCCCGCCTCCACCGACAACATCATTGCGATGGCACAGAGTAGCCACTTCATGAGCGCACGACCTCATAGCCAGCAAACGCAGTATCTACCCAATCCTCCACAGCGCGCTCCTCGGCCTCGCGCACAAGCTCTCGCTCTATTCTTAGACTCACTTCTTCCAGCGGCATCGTGCGCTCGGGCTGCAGTGCAGAAATGAAGACATAATGCTCACCGAAGGCCGACGTGATAGGTCCGACCCATTCACCAGCGATGGGGTTCAGTGCGGCCAGCTGTTCCGCAAAGACCGCGCCAAAAACCCGGGTCATCTGCGCCGCGCTTTGCAAGCTAAAATCGTAGCCTGAGAGAAATGGGGCGCCCAATGCTCTCGCCTGCTCACTGCTCATCTGATCAGCCTCTACCGCAGCGATCAGGTCGAGCATCTCACCTGCACGTTCGATCGACAAAAACACATGACTAAAACTGTAACGGGGAGGCTCCAACCAACTGCTTATGTCGCGCTGATAACGCGCAACAATCTCATCTGGCGTGGGCGACCCAATGCGCGCCGTCGCAACGATGAGCCGCTCCATAATCTGAACAAGTCGTCTGCGGATCACCTCATCGGTTAGCTGCAACCGCAGCGCATAACCTTGCTCAATGAGTGTGGCATCGTCGGCCAGGGTATCCACATTCAGAAACCGCATGTTACGAATGATCCGCTGCTCAATCGCGACATCGCGATAGTGCAAACCCCGCTGTAGCGCCTCTCTAAAAAGCAGCTCGTCGCGAAGCTCAGCATCAATAAATTTGGCGAGTACAGCAGGACTGATCTCATCGCGACTGAATTGACTGTAGTTTTGACTCATTGCCTGCAAACGCCCTGCATTGGGCGGCCCAAGCACTGGCTTTGGCGCAGGAAAAGCGACACGTCCCGCGATAAACAACAACAAGCCCAGTGCTAAAAACTGCAGCCAAGGGGTTTTTATTATCATGAGCGCACTATCGCGAAAACGTGAGCGGCAATTTAAAAGTAGCGAATAAAAGTTTCAAGCGATTCCTCGGGCAGTGCCTTCTGAGGCCCCTCGCGAGTGCCCAGGTATAGAAAGCCAATCACCTGATCACCCACATCCCCTCCTAACGCTTCGATCACTGAAGGGTCGGTAGCATAGCCGCCAGTTCGCCACATACTGCCAACCCCCAGTGACTCCGCGGCTAATTGCGCGGCAGATAGTGCCGCTGCTACCGCATGAGCTTGCTCTTCTCGCGCGATTTTGGGGTGCGCGACCGCGTGAAGGAGGCCAGCAATGATCAAAGGGGCGCGTAACGGCGCGTTGGCTGCCTTTTCTAATTTTGCCGGGTCACTGACTCCTTTTAAGCGCAGACTCTGCACAAATACCTCACCAAGGGCGTGTCGTCGATCACCTGCAACGACCACAAACCGCCAGGGGCGCAAGCGACCATGGTCCGGTGCGCGCAAAGCCGCTTGCAGAATCGTATTGAGCTCGCCCGCATCCGGGCCCGGGTCAACCAGCCGAGCGTGTGAGTTACGGTTGAGTAAGGTGTCGATCGCTGACATGGGCCTGTAATCCGAAGGTGTCATCAATGGGGGGCTAATCTATTACCTTAGCCATCAATTTGCCAACCCTCTGGAATGTTGCCATGCAGCGGCATTGTCTGCTGCCCAAGGGTAATCGCCGTTTCTGTCAAGGATACCTCAGCATCCGTCAGCACACCGTCGTCAAAATGATACGCCGGTGACCAGTCACCTTTGAGCCGCTGCGTTTCGATCTCGCTTTGCGCTGCTGCCACCGCTTCGTGACGAACCCGCCAGGATTTCATCGCGGCAGACCCATGATGCTGCTTTAATAATGCCTCTGTCGTGCGTGGGCTTAGTAACGCTGCCGTTGCGTTATTGCCGCCAAATCCCTTGCTGTTAACGAGGGCATAGTCTCCATCAGCGATCTCTCGCTCACTCAATGCAAAAGAAAGGCGGGCCGTTTCCACATCTGACGCCAAACCGTCAATTGTGTGAATGCCGGGCAGAATCCCGTGCTGCCAAATCCCTAGCGTTGCGGTGAGTTGATCCCCTGCCGCTGCGGCTAGCGAATGACCGACAAAACTCTTGATCGCGGCGACTGGCCAGTCTTTGATATCGAAAGCTTGTGCCACTTTGCTCAGCAGAGTCGATTCCGTCACGCGGTTTTGCGGCGTGCCAGTACCGTGCGCTTGCACTATCCCACCCTCTCGCAACCGCTGACTACCGAGCATGCTGCGCAGCGTACTCACGGCCTCTGCCATCGTCAGATAGTTCCCCGCTCCGGGCCCCGAAATGGATTTTTTAGCGCCATCGGCCCGAACACTGACAAAAGGCGCACCGGCGAGAATAGGGGCGCCCAGCTCAATCGCTAATGCGTCATCCATCAGAATCACCACTTGAGCAGACTCCGCCATCGTAAAGCCACAATTCTCGCCAAAAGGCCTGCAGGCTCTGCGATTATCGGGCCGTTCGTTTTCAGTCTGACCATCGAGCTGCCGCAAGCCTTTATCGGTTGCTAACGCACCCATCGCCAAGTAGCCATCCATGAGTTCGACATTGACCGGCGCCTCTGCCGCACCCACCACAGCGATGCGCGACCGACCAGAGCGAATATCATCAATACCGAGCCGAAGGTTGTAGAGAAAGGTGGCGCAAGCGCCCAGCGCCGGACCCGTTCGACTCATCGCACCCAGAATATAAGCACTAATAAAGTCGCCCGGCATTTCCGCGAAACCCAGCGGACATTGCTTCGAACTCACTCGACGGCCCTGCCAACGTGATCGCATCATGCCGCCGTAGCCAGCCTCATCTAGCTGACCCATCGCACTCGACACATAGACGCTGATCGCCTCAGCCGGCACGTGAGCCGCCACACTGGGCCAATCCATCCCTAAATCCGCCAACGCATCCGACATCGCAAAAACCGTCATCTGCAGTGCACGCGGGTGGTTTCTGGAAGGGTAAAGTGCGCCCGGATCGAAGCCGGTCGGTAGCTGACCCGCGCTGCTCACCTCGAATTGCCGTGTGCTGGGCAGTAGCACTTCAGACTCAGGCGCAAGCGCGATACGCACTCTCTTACCATCCAATGTTTTGGCGCCTGCGCCAATCACAGTGCCATCGCTCATCGTGCCCGTGTTGTACTCAAAACAGTGATCTGATTGCTCGGACGCGATCGTTGCACGCCGGTGCCATGGCACCGCACGATGATCAAACCAAGCGGGCTCTATCTCTCGAACCAATGTGTGTTGGCGAATCAGCGCAGGATCTTGTATCCCCATCATTTGCGCCAAAGCCAATTCAGTGCCCACACGGTCGTCAGCCTTCAGATGCTCCCACACCATCCTCCGGTAGGCATGACGCCGCGACGTTCTTCCAGCACTGTTGACGCCACCCGCAGCGACCATCACCGGCAATCTGAGCATATTGCATTCATCCTCATTATCACTACCCGCCAAACGTGGTAGGGCCTGTAATCGCAGTGTACCCTCGACAGACAAATATAATATGCGTATATAGTCATATAATATGCGTAAAAAGACAAATAAGACGACCACTTTTCACGTTGCCGCGCTGCTCCATGAGGACATTTTGGCTTCCTCTATCACGCTGCCGATGGAAATATTGGCGGGGGCTGCACAGGCACTGGGCCGCGGCGCTCGACAGTCACTGCGCTTTGAATGCTTCAGCTCGCAGGGGGGGCCACTCAAACTGCAAAGCGGGCTCACCATCTTGACCGAGCCACTCGATGCATTAGACCAAGCGGATCTATTGATCATCCCCGCTATCTGGAGGCAGCCACAACGCGTACTGCAAAAAAACCCGATACACATTGACGTGATTACACGACACCTGAGTAAACGAGGACTCACAGTGAGTATCGGGTCGGGTAGCTTCTTGCTGGCTGCCACCGGTCAAATGAATGGACGCTCAGCCACAACGCACTGGCACTGGTTTGATCACTTTAAACAGCGCTATCCCCTTGTGAACCTAGAGCGCGAACAGCTCATCACCCAGTCGGACCAAGTATTCTGTGTCAGCAGCGTGAATTCTGTTGCTGACCTCATGGTTTATTTATGCGGCGAAATTTTTTCACCGCGGGTAGCAAGGCACATAGAAAATCAATTTTCGCCAGAAATTCGTCAGCGCTTCTCGCCCTCTCCGGTGGGCGTACCGAGAGACCTTCACGGTGACGAGTTAATCGTTGATGCACAAATCGACATTGGAAGAGATCTTCGATCGGTCACCCACTTAAATGAGCTGGCAGACAAGTTGGGAGTGAGCGCACGAACCCTAGCGCGACGCTTTAGCGCCGCGACTGGCGTATCCATGACTGAGTATCGGCAACAACGGCGATTGGATGAAGCGCAAGCACTGCTGCGCCGCACCAATCTCTCCATCATGGAAATAGGCCATGCGGTGGGCTTAAGTGACGCCTCGCACTTTGCCCGCATGTTCCGAGAACAAACCGGATTGACGCCAAGCGGTTATCGCATCGCTGTCCGCGAAAAAGCTTTCGCGCCCCACCCCGCATCAGACTGAACTTGCAGGGCCGTCACAGTTCGGGCTAAATGCCCAGCCCTGAGTAATTTGAGGACGACACCATGACTGACGTACTGATCATAAATGGCGCCCGTACCCCTATGGGTGCACTACTGGGAGACTTAGCCGAGGCATCGGCGACTGAGCTCGGCACCAGCGCAATCGCTGCCGCACTCGACAACACCCAGGTACCTGCTGTCGCCATTGACGAGGTATTCATGGGTTGCGTGTTGCCGGCGGGGCTCAAGCAGTGTCCTGCCCGCCAAGCCATGTTAGCGGCTGGTATACCTGATACGACAGGCGCCGTGACCGTGAACAAGGCCTGCGGCAGTGGCATGCAAGCCACGATCTTTGCCGCCGACAGTATTACCGCAGGCACCAATCAGTTGGTCATCAGTGGCGGACTCGAAAGCATGTCTAATGCGCCACAAGTGCTGCTGACCGGCCGCAAAGGACAACGTCTTGGACACACCAAGCTCTACGATCACATGTTTATCGATGGACTTGAAGACGCCTACACTGGCGCAGCGATGGGGACCTTTGCGCAAAAAACCGCAGACGAGCATGGCCTGACGCGAGAAGCCATGGACGCCTTTGCGATTGAAAGTCTGACTCGAGCGCAGCGGGCGATTGATGAGGGGCTTAATCAAAAAGAAATTGCGCCCGTCACTATCCGCACACGACGCGGAGAGCATACTGTGTCGGTCGACGAGCAACCCCATAAAGCGAATCTCGAAAAAATCCCTCAGCTGCGTCCAGCATTTACCGAAAACGGCACGATCACACCGGCAAACTCGAGCTCCATCTCGGATGGCGCCAGCGCGCTGTTATTAGCCAGTGAGCAGGCCGTCGAAACGCATGGACTGACCGCCAGAGCCCGCATTGTGGCTCACTCGCGTAATAGCCTAGCGCCAGAAGCCTTCACGCTCGCCCCCATTGGTGCGGCTGAAGCAGTGCTGGCTAAAGCTGGCTGGACCGTCGCAGACGTTGACCTATGGGAGATCAACGAAGCCTTTGCCATGGTCACAATGCTGACCGTCGACGCACTGAAACTCGACCCTGCCTGCGTCAACGTTCACGGTGGCGCCTGCGCGCAGGGGCATCCCATTGGCTCAACTGGCTCACGCATTATCGTGACGCTGATGCACGCCCTCGAGCACTATGGCAAAAAGCGCGGCGTCGCGGCACTCTGCATCGGCGGCGGTGAAGCTACCGCTGTCGCGATTGAACTCATCTAAGTCAGTCGCGAAGAGGCCGCCATGCTGAGTGATATACCAACGCTTCTCGATGATATTGGTGCAGGCCGCATGGTCATCCTTATGGATGACGAGGACCGAGAGAATGAAGGCGACCTGATTATTGCCGCAGAAAAAGTCACGCCGGCGATTATCAACTTCTTTGCAACCGAAGCTTGCGGTTTAATTTGCATGCCGATCACGGCGGAACGCGCCCGTCAACTCAATCTCCCGCTGATGGTGCGTGATAATCGCTCGCAGCATGAGACCAACTTCACAATCTCGATTGACGCCACTGAGCAGATCAGCCCAGGCGTCAGCGCGGCACAGCGTTCACATACCATTTTGCAGGCGGTTGCTGATAACGCCTCCCCTCGCGACATCACGCAACCGGGTCATATTTTTCCCCTGGTAGCCAAACCAGGGGGCGTACTCAAGCGAGCAGGTCACACCGAGGCTGGCGTGGATCTTGCCAGGATGGCCGGGCTAGCACCCGCCGCTGTCATCGTCGAGATTATGAATCCTGATGGCACCATGGCGAGACGACCCCAGCTTGAGGTATTCGCCAAAGCACACCAGTTGAATATGGGCACGATTGCAGACCTGATCGAGTATCGCTCTTTGCACGAGCAGTCGATTGAGCTTCACAGTGAGGACTCAGTGCACACCGAGTGGGGATTATTTCGCCTGCACACCTTTCGGGACCTACTAGACGATACCCTGCACTTTGCACTCAGTCTGGGTAACTTACTGGAGGCGGGTTCAGTTCCCGTTCGAGTTCAACCGGTAAACACCCTGCGAGATCTGCTCGGCACACAGTTGGGCATGGATCAACCCTCTGGATGGTCTTATCGCGCTGCGATGGCACACGTTGCCCAACACGGGTGTGGTGCAGTGGTATTACTCGGCGGCACGGAGACACCCGCCACCATCCTCGAAGACTTGGGGCAATTACTGAACACCGAAAAACGCCCAGCGCCACCTCAAAATTACCGCTTGATTGGCACCGGTGCGCAAATCCTAAGACATTTGGGACTGCGAGACTTACAGCTCATGTCGGCCCCGCTGCACTTTAATGCCCTGTCGGGCTTTAATCTCACTATTACCGAGTTCTTGCCGGCGCCGCGCAGCGACGCCTGACCATTGCCTTTTGCAGGCTCAGCACGCGCCGCCGACGCGCCAAACCCGCACCACTTAACGCCGAGGGTTGCCATCAAACCGCTGGGTCACTCGTGAAACGTGACAACCTCGCGCAAGGCGGCCCGCTCTGTTTGCACCTCATTCACTGGGGTCTCTGTCGGATAACCGAACGACAAACCGAACATCAGCTTTTCATGATCACCCAGATTCAAGGCAGGTCGGATCACATTGGCCATGAACCCCAACGACGTTTGCGGACAGGACCCTAATCCATGCGCGACTAGGCCCAGCATAACGGTCTGCACATACATCCCAAGATCACAGGCCTCGCGCAGACCGAACTGTGTAGGCAGCGTAAAAAAGGCAACGGCAGGCGCATCAAAGAACGTAAAGTTGCGCATGAACCAATTATTACGTACGGCCTTTTCGTCTCGACTAATGCCCAATGCATCATACAAGGCGGTCGCCGAAGCGTACTGACGCTCCTTGTACACACCGTCGTACTGGCCGTCATAAGGGAAATCAAGCGCGATGTCACCCGCCGCGAATTTCGCAGGAAGCTCAGTGCGAAGTTGCTCCAGCGTCTTGCCGGTGACGACGTGAACAAACCATGGCTGGGTATTACAGTTGCTGGGTGCGCGTTGGGCACCACACAATACGGCTTCAATAATTTCAGGCGGAACGGGATCCCGCTTGAAATCCCGAGTGGAGCGGCGCCGGTCGACAAGTTTCTGAAACAGCTCACCAAGGCCTGCAGCGTCATTCATTATTGTTTAGTCCTATGCGGGCCTGCTCGGCGGTTATTCTATGCCCACCGACAAGTCATTCAGAAGGGCGTTATCGGAGGTTATCATCCCTTCGCTCTGGAATATATTCCGCGGCCAGCCACGGGGGCAGTCCGGCTCTTGGCCTCGCCTGTGGCCAAGATCGCTTAGCAGATACCGTTTGAGGACAAGCCCCATCGGTAAACCAACTGAGTGCCGTGGCGACGAGGGTTTCCTCCGGGTCTCCCAGCGCACTAAAAATATCGTCCTTGGCTGAACACAACGTGAATCGACCCGTCCCGTCTAGCCCTATCTGATGATATCCACCCTGATTCTCGCCGTTGACAAGCTCAAACGCCGTCAGTCGCAAAGCGACATCACAGTCAGCACGTTCGAGGCCCTCGATCGCCTGGTGCATATCCCAACGTCCCTGACCGACCTGCTTACCGTAGGTATTCTCTCCAATCATCACAGCCTCGACATGCGGATCCAGACCATTAATCACCAACTCACTGGCAGAGGCGGTGTAGCGAGAGGTAATGAACGCAATACGCAGCGGCGAAAACGTCTCGGGCAACGCATCAAATAGGCCCCAATAATCGGTATTCTCATTAAAATCGGGATGCAGATCGTTGACCTGAATCTTATAGGAGGGCTCACCCGTCGCCGCAATGCCCGCCAATAAATCCATCATGGTATCGGCCACCCTCAAAAGACCACCTCCGTTATAGCGAAGATCAATAATAAGGTCCGTGACACTCGCCTCTTTAAACAAGTTGGTCGCGTCAGCGAGAGACGAAAAATCCTCCGAGGGTGTTATGGCCGCATCAATAAATTGGCGAAGGTGCAGGTACCCCACTGGCGAGAGACCGGCGCGTTCGAGTAGGAGCGGTTCGCCCGCCAACGCCGGTGGGGCAATCTCAGCTTTGGCTACCGTGAGATCTATGAACGCTCCGGCCTGCAGGAAGCGGAAGTCTCGAACCACACCCACTTCCGGCGCACCAAAAATCTCTTCATTGGTGGCCTCGCGATCGCTCAAGGCCTCAAGCGTTTCAAATTCTTGACCTGTATTGACGGCGATAAGCTCCATTCCCCTTCGCACACCCGCCGCCCAGGCTGGGCCGCTTTCAAACACGTCGATGATGAACAGGCGAGAGCCCTCTGAAGCGGTACGAAACCCAAAGCCAACGTAAGCTCCAGAGCTAATACTGGTCTCGTCTTCGGTAATCGTTGTCATGTAAGAAAAACCGCGGTCACGACCTTCGCTGATCAGTGGCTCCAGACGAGCATCAAGATAAGCTTGCGCCGAGTCATACTCAGACTTGTCCACGGTCGCCATTTCGTCGTACCAGAGGTACCAACTGTCGGTAACGGCCTCAACAAAATCGATTTGAGTCGGCACGCCACAAGCATCTGTCAAATCAATATCGCCGGAACTGCCGCCTCCGGCATCATTACCGTCTGGCGGTGCAGGGGGTGGCGCTGGGTCAGGAGTAGCAGTCTCGCCTCCGCCTCCGCCTCCGCCTCCGCCACATGCCACAAGCAGTAACGCAAGCAAAACTGTTACTAACCGGTTGATAACGTGCATCCTTTCATCGATATCTCGGCGTTCATCTTAGCACTATAGGCTTGTGGCAGTTACGCCCACCACCGTCAGCGTCCCGCCGAGATCAAGGCGCTAGAAACGGTTGATCCTCACTGGTCTGATGGCCTACAGTGCAGGACGGCTTGTTCTAAACAAGTAAGCAACGCGCCGATGCGCAATACAAAAGCAAACCGCCACCTGCAGAGGATTCACACTATGCCGTCAATAGAAGATCGATTTGCCATCTCTGAATTACTCACTCGCATGGCCTATTACTACGACGAAGGCCTGCTTGATCATCTAGAGGCGAGCTTCTCCCAAAATGCCGTGATGAGCATGCAGATTGCCGGCGGTGACTTAGTCGGTCCTTTTCAGGGACGCGAGGACATCATGGCGCTCTACCACAACGCCAAATCGACACAAACCGATGTGCGCCGACATGACATCACCAACGTTTTCTTTGACGTGACGGATGGCGTCATCAGTACGACGTCTTATCTGACGCTCTTTGCTACCGAACATGGCGAGACGAAACTAATGACCACTGGCGTCTATCGCGACATCGTCGAACAAAGCGAGGGGGTCTGGCGCGTTGTTAAACGCCATATTGATCTCGACAGTGGCTATTGAGGTTCTAACATGAATCTAGGTCGTATCCCGACAAAAACGGCGGCCATCGACCCGACTCGAGAGGCCCTCATTGATATCCCTAATAACCGACGCATCAGTTTTGGTGAGCTCGATGGTCGTGTGCAGCGCCTTGCCAATGGGCTGAGAGGCACTCTGGCGCTGAAGAAAGGTGACCGAGTTGCAATCCTGTCTAAAAATTGCATCCAGTACATGGAGATTTTTTTCGCCTGCGCTCGCTGCGGCCTGATCGCACAGCCCCTTAATTGGCGGCTGAGTGAACTCGAAATGGCGCGGATTCTGCGAGACGGCGAACCCAGCCTGCTGATCGGCTCCGAAGACTACGCGACGCTAGTGGACAGCCTTGCGAAGGAGACGACTATTCCACACTCTCTCGTTTTCACGTCCGATGCCAGCGCCGACTACGAGCAACTGATTAGTGGCTCCGCCGCAGGGGCAGTAATCGGCGAGGACGAGGTTATCGGGGCGGACCCGGCACTGATTCTCTACACCGGCGGCACCACCGGAGAATCCAAAGGCGCGCTGCACTCCCACCACAGCCTCTACATGGGCATGCTCAACCAATCGATCGCAGAGCGCATCGTGCCCACTGACGTTTACATGCTCACAGGGCAGATGTTCCACATACCGGTTGCCTTAGCGATGAACTATATGGCCCATGGGTGCCCCGTGGTACTTATCAACTTTGACGCTCAATTGGCCCTTGAAGTCATTGAGCAAGAGAAGGTATCCGCCTTTTTAGGCATTACCACCATGATCAATTGGATGATGGCCGTTGAGGGATTCGAAAACTACGATTTGAGCAGCCTCCGTAACTTTCAATATGGCGGCGGTCCGATGCCACGCTCTGTGGTCGAGGCTGCTCTCGAGGCATTCCCCTGCACAATGATTCAGGGCTATGGACAAACGGAAGGGATGACCATGACCTTTCTATCGCAGGAGGATCACCAGCGAGCTGTAACGGGAGATCACCCTGAACGATTGGGCTCATGTGGACGAGAGGGCTTTGTTTCAGAGATTCGCGTCGTCGATCCCGATGGCAATCCAGTGCCGAAAGATGGCAACGCTTACGGTGAAATCATCGTCCGCTCAGAGGCCAATATGCTGGGTTACTGGCGACGGCCTGACCTTACCGAACAAACGCTGCGCAATGGCTGGATGTGGACGGGAGACATCGCCGTTTGGGACGAGCAAGGCTACGTCTTCATTGTCGATCGCGCCAAGGACATGATCATTTCGGGTGGCGAGAACATTTACAGCACGCAAGTGGAAGCGGCGATCCATCAGCATTCAGCGGTGCTGGAGTCAGCGGTATTTGGTGTACCCGACGAGGTATGGGGCGAGGCCGTGAAAGCCGTCGTCGTGCTGAAACCTGGCCAAGCAGCGACCGAAGCAGAGATTATCGGCGAGGCCAGTAAGCACCTTGCGTCATACCAGAAGCCCAAGTCGGTGGATTTCGTTGAAGCACTGCCCAAAGCGCCGACCGGTAAAATACTGAAGCGAGAACTGAGAGATCCCTATTGGCAAACGGAGTCACGTAAAGTATGACGGGGCTACTATCACCAGAACTACTGTCGCATATCGGCCGACAAACTGACCCACAACGTGAAATTGTGACGCGCCGAGATATCCGCAAGTACGCGGTAGCGACGGGCAGTCGATTACCAAAATATCTCGACGGTGATGTGGCGCCACCGCTGTTTCATTTGCATCTTTTTTGGGATGTCGTCCCGCTAGACACGCTGTCACCCGATGGCGTATTTACTGATCGCTTACTGCCCAAGTTTCCACTGGAAAAAGCCATGGCGGGGGGACTCGATATCCAGTACCACCAGCCCATTAGACCCGGTGATTGGCTAACCGCCACAAGAACCCTATCTAATATCTATGAAAAAGTGGGCCGCAGCGGTGCCCTCATTTTTTACGAAGTGATGATGGACATTCGCAATGATGCTGGCTCGTTGGTGGTGAGCGAGAAAACAACGAGGATTCTGCGATGAATCCCGAACCGGCTATCGGGATGGCGCTCCCAGAACGTCACCATCATTGTGATGTCGTGCAACAAATGCTCTATAACGCGTCTCTCTGGAACGGCCATCGAATTCACTTTGACATGCCATACGCTACTGAGGTCGAGGGCTATCCCGGCCTTGTGGTAGCGGGACCGCTGCTGGGTGATTGGCTGCATCAGATCGTCGACGAGTGGCTGGGCGACGCCGGGATGATTACCGGCATCGAGTATTCCAATCGCGTTGCCGCTTTTGTCGGTGAGACCGTCACCGCCGGCGGCACCGTGACGCAGTATGACCCCGAAAAGGGGTCACTCACGCTCGAGGTATTTGTCAAAAATGACCGCGACGAGGTGCTGGCTCCCGGTATCATTACCGCCCAGCTGCAGCGTTGAGTCACATCACAAGAGGTCGCAAGCATTGAGAGGTCAATTCGCACTCACCGGCATGGCAGAGAGCGCTGTCGGCGTCGTCCCCGATAAAAGTCCGCGTGAGCTCTGTGTCGAAGTCACGCTCAACGCCGTCAAAGATGCAGGGCTCACCCTCGCCGATTGCGATGGACTGATTACTTGTAACGCGTTTGCCGAACCTATCCTCTACCACGCCGAAGCGGTTGCCGAATATTTAGGCTGGCAACCGCGGCATTGTGTGACCGTTAATACCGGCGGCGGCACTACCTTTATGGCGATCAACATGGCCGCCGCCGCCATTGCCGCGGGCATGGCCGATACCATCGTGGTCGCCATGGCAGACAGCCTGCGCAGCTTCATGACCCGTGACCAAGCCATGGTGGTCCAATCCAGCTCGGGGCATCCCCACTACGAACAACCTTACGGCCCCACGGTGCCGGCTTACTACGCTTTAATTGCGCGAGCCCATATGGATCGTTTTGGTACGACAGAGGCTCAATTTGCTGAGGCGGCGGTCTCTTGTCGGGCGTGGGCGAACCAGCATCCCAAGGCGCAAAAGCGAGAGCTGATTACCGTAGACGATGTATTGCAATCTCGCCCGATCGCCGACCCATTGAAAGTACTGGATTGCTCCTTGGTGTCTGATGGTGGCGCCGCGGTAGTGATCACGCGCCGAGCGCTCGCTCAGGAAGGGCCCCACAAACCCATCTACATACTCGGGTACGGCGAAGGGCATGCCTATGAGCATATTAGCCAAGCCAAGGATTTGACGACCTCTGCAGCGGTATTAGCCGGCGATGCCGCCTACGCTGCCGCCGGTCTGACCCCTGAGCAGATCGATCTCATGCAGCTCTATGATTGTTTTACGCCGGCATTATTAATTCAACTCGAAGACCTTGGGTTCTGCCGTAAAGGAGAGGGAGGCGAGTTTCTCGCCAGCGGTGTGACGCGCCCAGGGGGATCGAAACCACTCAATACGCATGGCGGCATGCTGTCCCACTGCCACCCGGGCAATCCCGGCGCCATGTTTGGACTGACAGAGGCCATGTTGCAAATGCGGGGAGCCGCACAAGACCGCCAGCTTGCCGACATTCAAACCACCTTGTGTCACGCTCAGGGCGGCATTATGTCTAGCCACGCCACGTTGATCCTCGGCGTAGAGGAGACACTATGAGCCGACCGACGCCAATCCCGACGCCCACCGAGCAACCATTTTACGACGCCTGTCAGCGCGGCGAGCTCCTGCTGCAACACTGCGACCACTGTGAGCACGTGGTGTTCTACCCCCGCACTCATTGCGATGCCTGTCAGGGTGACGCACTGTCCTGGCTGCCGGCGAGTGGTGAGGGCACCATTGCCACCTACACCGTGGTGAGGCGAGGCGTTTCTGCCGATTTCCCGGCACCCTATATCATTGCGCTGATCGATCTTGCTGAAGGTCCTCGCATGATGAGTCAGATCATTGATGCAGACCCGGAAACCGTGTCGAGCGGCTTATCAGTCACCGTCGACTTTGAAAGCTGGTCGGATAGCATCAGACTACCGGTGTTCCGCCTGCTATGAAGGCAGATCCCGCAGAGCGAGAAGAGCTTATGACTAACCGAATCATCCCAACTGCTGTCATTAATCCGGACGCGCCGCCAGAGAGCCTTGAGGCCAAACAGCCCGATATCAACAATGGCGCAGAGATCTACGGCAAGGCCGGGTATTTTAGTCATGAACACGTTGAGCAAGAGTGGCAAAAAATTTGGACCGAAAGCTGGCTGATCGCGGGAGTCAGTACCGACCTCCCCAACGTCGGAGATTATTTTCTCTTTCGGGTGCGCAGCGAATCGCTGATCATCACGAAGACTGCCGAGGGTATCAAAGCCTTTTATAACGTGTGCCCCCATCGAGGTGCTCGACTCATCACCGAAGAACGCGGCAATAAAAAGGTATTTGTCTGCCCCTTTCATAGCTGGAGCTTTCACAACAATGGCGAACTGCGCTCCATTACCGACGAAGATACTTTCCAAGAAGCGGTCGTCTGCCATCGACCCGGCCTAACCTCGGCCGCTTGTGAAGAACATGCCGGCCTAATTTTTATTTGCATGGCGGATCAGCCACCTGCCTTAGCAGAGGTGATCGGTCTCCCTGAGGGTTACCTCGAGAACTATCAAATCGATAAAATGCGAGTCGTGCGCCATGTGCGCAGCGAATGGGGTTCTAACTGGAAAGTCGGTGTCGAAGCCTTTTATGAGAGCTACCACCTACACGCGGTGCACCCAGAGACACGGGGTGTCATGGGCGACCTCAATGTGCAATACGATCTCTACCCTCACGGCGCCAGCCGCATGATTGTGCCACTGGGCCAGCCCAGCCCACGGCAAGCCGATCAAACGACCGTGAATGAGGGTCTGCAATGGATGCTGCAAGAGGCGGGGGTTGATCCCGCTACCTTTGAGGGCAGCGCTGCGGATGTTCGTGCCGCCATTCAGCAAGCCAAGCGCGATCGATCGAATCGTTTGGGATTAGGCTACGAACGTTTTGCAGATGGGCAGCTTTCTGACAGTTGGGCCACCGGTATTTTTCCTAACGTGCAAATCGGCTGCCATCCGGAGGCCATTTTTTTGATGCGCTTTATGCCGCACGAAACTGACCCAGAACGGTTCTGGTACGACACCATGACACTGCTCTTCCCGGTCGACGATCCAGATTATTGCCCCCCCGCCTGGATGGGCTTGCCCGAAGGGACCGACGCAACAGGTGCAGTGCGTCCTGAGACGGAGACCTTCCTGATCAACGAAGACCCTGGACTGGGCTTGGTGCTTAATCAAGACGCCGAGTTTCTCCCCTCAGTGCAAGACGGAATGCGCAGCAAAGCCTTTAAGGGGCAGTTATGGGGTGAGCAAGAACAACGGCTACGGCATTTCCATGTCGAGTTGGAACGGCGGTTAGGGCGTTAATTACCGCAAGGCAAGGCAGTGTACTGGGGTGGTAGCCGTCATCTAAAGGCGGACGAGCAGTGAGATCACGGTCTCCCCAGACTACCTAGCACTGCGTAGTATCGACGCGCCCAGCCCCCCCCACCACTTGCTATCGCACTAAGAAACCAGACAACTAATATTGGGCCAGCAACACGAATTATAGAAAATAGTATATATAAATCAATAATTTAAAATATATTTCTCACGCCTGATGTCAGCAAGACATTGCGCGTCACGCGTCCCTCATCCGAAGCGAAATGTGTATACTTTGCGACCGCAAGCCCAGTGAGGAAAAAATAATGAATGCGCCACAACAAGTCGCTGTCAGCCCCGATACTGAAATCAAAATGCAAGAAGCGCTCAAAGCGCAGCAAGCGAGCTATTTACAGGAAGGATACGTCTCGGCTGAGACGCGTATCGATCGTATCAACCGCGCGATTGATGTCCTAGTCCGTCATGCGGAACGCATCAGCGATGCCATTAATACTGATTTTGCAGGCAGGCCTCATCAAATCAACTTGATGACGGATGTCGCCGCCTCCATTGGCTCAATGAAGCACTGCCGTAAACATCTCAAGAAATGGATGAAAGCAGAAAAGCGACCCTCGACCTTCCCGCTAGGTCTCCTCGGAGGACGCTCTACCATCCACTACCAGCCAAAAGGGGTCGTCGGCATTGTCGCGCCTTGGAACTTTCCCGTCGCCATGATTTTTCAGCCTTTAGCCGGGGCGCTCGCCGCGGGCAATCGCGCCATGATTAAGCCTTCGGAATTTACACCTGAGACATCGAAAGTCGTCGCAGAAATTATTGCCGAAGCCTTTGACCCGACGGAGGTCACGACTTTCTCGGGTGGTCCCGAGGTTGGTCAGGCCTTCACGTCATTACCCTTTGACCACATGATCTTCACGGGCGCGACCAATATCGCACGCCATGTGCTCACGGCAGCAGCGCGCAATTTGGTGCCAGTCACCCTAGAACTCGGTGGTAAGTCTCCTGTTGTTATCTCTCGCAGCGCCGATCTCGAACAAGCCATCGAGCGCATCATGGTGGGCAAGACCCTTAATGCCGGTCAAATTTGTCTGGCCCCCGATTATCTATTGGTCCCCGAGGAGCAGTTGGAAGAAGTCATTCGCATTGCGACTAAGACCGTGACGGATATGTATCCCAGTCTGCTCAACAATGAGCAATACACGTCAGTAGTGAATGAGCGTCACCATACTCGGCTCAGCACATATGTCACCGACGCCGAGCAGCGCGGCTGCCGTGTCATTCCCATCAATCCTGCCAACGAGGATTTCGGTGCGGGAACTCACAAGATGCCCCCCACGCTGGTCATCGGGCCTGAGAACGAAGCACTGTGTATGGAAGAAGAAATCTTTGGCCCTCTGCTCCCGATCCGCACTTATACGCAGTTTGAGGAAACGATTGATCACATCAACAGTGGACCGCGCCCACTTGCCGCTTATTACTTTGGTAATGATAAAGGCGAAGAAGAAGCGATTTTGCATCGCACGACCTCAGGTGGCGTTTGCATCAATGATGTGATCTTCCACATCATGCAGGAAGATATGCCCTTTGGTGGTATTGGCCCCTCAGGTATGGGTTCGTATCATGGCGTTGAGGGATTCAAGACCTTTAGCCATGCTAAGTCTGTGTATAGCCAATCGCTAAAGTTCAATGTGGCTAAACTCGGGGGCATCCTGCCACCCTATGGCAAAACCACGGAGAAGAATATTAAGGCGCAGATCAAGCGTTGAGCGAGTTCTGATAGGCCCCCTGATACGGTAACTAATACCTTCGACAAACATAAAAAACCCGGCAAGCGCCGGGTTTTTTATGAAGTCCGCTTTATTTCAGGATATACGCCTTGACCAGTAATTCCTCGGTCAGCGGATTAAACTCGATCACATCCAAGTTCATCGTATCGTTGGTGATACTCACCACGTTACGCATCACGATCACGCCGTCGACTAGCTCCCAAAACCCTTGAAACCTGCCAGAGGCGACTCCCGCTTCGGTAAATCCACGACCTTGCCCATCTACCGTGCCACCATTGCGATCGGTGTTATAAGACAAGTGATACGTGACATAGACCTTGCCATACCCCTCCATATCACCCTGCGCGCTGATCGCCGTCGTTTCCTGCCCCAAGGTGACGGAAGTCACCGTCATCGGCGCATCAGGCTGACGCTTATCAAGCCCCAGCTCCCCGTGTCCATCGGCCAAGACCAGCGGTGCAACACAGCATAAAAATGCCATTACCCATTGCTTCATAACGATTCCTCAAAATGTGTGAAAAATGTCGCAGCGTTCCTTTCTGCAATCCCCATAGTCTGTTGAGCCCACCATACAGGGCGCCACAAAAAAATCACCTGTCGATGAAAGATCGTTGTTGCTATAACGAACATTGAGACATGCGCTCAAACAGCACCTGCCTTGCATTCAATTAAGTGGACCACAGGATCGGGTTATGGATTACCATATCGAGATGCTTTCTGGTTGCCCTGGCCTCTATCTCCCCGCTGTCAGGCGTCTGATAATAATGGCATTGCTTGGCTTGCCACTGCTTTCCTGCACCCCAGCTTGGCAGCAACCTATTGCGCCTGAAAACATTAGCTTTTTAAGCCGCAGCGAAACGCAGACTCACGATGACATCAGCGTGACCGTCGCGGTTCCGTCAGAGGAAGAGACTCAGCAGCTATTCGGGACCAATCTTTACAAGTCGCGCGTTCAACCCGTCTGGATCAGCGTAGAAAATCGGACTCAGCAGGGTCTAACGCTGATGCGAAATGCCGTCGACGATGCCTATATCTCTCCCGCCGAGGCGGCTTTCCTTCGCCATGCCGGTCCCAGACAGGCTGATAGAGAGATGGACCTCTTTTTTCAGGCAGCTGAATTTAAAAACCCTGTCCCGCCAGGGGAAATAGTTAACGGTTATATCTTCACCAATATCGATGAGGGATTTAAGAATATCAATGTTGATTTATTGAGTGATGCAGCATTATTCAACTTCGTTTTTACCGTTATGATTCCCGGGCTCAATACCGGCATGGAGTACGTCGATTTAGATCAGTTGTATACCGCCACTGAGAATGTGACTGCAACGGAAGATTTGCAATCGCGTCTGCAGGACGAGGCCTGCTGCACGACCAATCAAAAAGGCACGGCTACCGGAGACCCGCTCAACATCGTCTTCATTGGCGAACGATCCGCCATTATGAGCGCCATGATTCGTCGCGGCTGGCACGTCACCGAGATTAATCACATGAAATCAGCGCTCAAAACCACGCGTTCATTTGTCTTTGGTAGGCAATACCTCTATTCACCGATCAGTCCGCTCTATCACTATGGGCGCTCACAAGATTTAGGGTTGCAAAAGGCACGACAGTCAGTCAGCCGACGTAATCATATTCGTCTGTGGCTGGCACCTTACCGCTTTCGCGATATGGATGTTTTTTTAGGGCAAATCAGCCGCGATATCGGGGTCGCCTTCTTTAAAAACACACTCACGACTCACACCATAGACCCCTACGTTGACCATACCCGGGACGGACTGGTCGGGGATCTCGCCTATTCACAAAATCTGTCTGGTGTTGGCTATGTCGCTGGCTCGCAGGTCTCCACAGAAGTCGACACACACTATAATCTCACACCCGATCCTTACTATTCAGACGGCTACCGGGCTGTCTTTTTCTTTTCTGAAGAGACCACGCCACTCGACGAAATTGATCACATCATGTGGTTGCCGCAGTGGCATCCAGGCCTGCAACCCAATGTTGAATAAAGCGGCCGTTGCGGACCACAACGCCATCAACGGTGATGACAAAATAGCAAGAGCACTTTGCTGTGTTGCGATCTTTGCGATCGTGCCCGTGCTGATCAGTTGCTCCAGCCAGCCGAAGGTGCCCTTTTCCTACACGATTGACCCCTTATCATTTGAGACTGGCAATCAGTACAACCTCACCGATGGACGCGCCCGATTTCGCGAGATTTTTTGTGCCGCCAATGAAGATCATGGCGCAAAGCTCCCCGATTTCCGATCTTGCGAGGACGCACTCGTGCGCTTTGACGACGAACCTGCCGCAACAGGGGAACCCGTTGATCTCGGAATATCGTCACTCAACTTATTGGGGCAAATGGTCCCAGGCCTAGGGTACTCCTGTATTAAACCCTGGTTACATCATGACAATTCAGCACCACAACATGTGGCGGAATTTGGCTACGAAACGGGCTTTATTCAAGTCGAGGGCATCGCCAGCTCAGAGACAAATGGCGAATTGATCGCGCAATCTATTCAGTCTTGGTACCGCAACGACAACAGCAGGCCGCTCGTTCTTGTCGGTTATTCGAAAGGATTACCCGATATTTTTTCCTTCTTGGCAAACTTCCCAGACTTAGCTCGGCATGTGACGGCAGTGGTGTCGTACTCGGGCGCCGTCTGGGGCTCAGCATTGGCTGAGGAGGCTAACGAAAAGCAGCTGCGCTGGTTGACCCGGATTCCGGGAGCAGAGTGTGAAAAGAAAGATTCCAGAGCACTGGAGACGTTGATGCCTGCCAACCGCAAGCAATGGTTTGCAAAACATACGCTACCAGCGCACATCCGTTATTACTCTGTGGTGTCTTTCCCTGACCCCGCCAATATTTCAAACGGGTTACAGGGGTCACATATTAAACTGGGGCAACTGCAAGACGCGCGCAACGACAGTCAACTGGTCTTTTACGATCAGGTCATACCCGGATCCACCCTATTGGGTTTTTTTAACGCAGATCATTGGGCCATGTCGGTGCCTATCGCGCGACAGCATCGGGTCACTCAGGCCCTCTTCGCCGACAAGAATGACTTCCCGCGAGAAATCGCATTAGAGGCCATCCTGCGCTACATAGAAGAGGATTTGTTGACACGCAATCACGTCAGCACGACGCCTTAAATCACCACGCTCTTGAAGCCTGACTACTGTCCCGTTAGCGCCGCCACAATCTTCGGCGGATTTAATGGCATGTCCCGCAAGCGGACACCAGCAGAGCGATAGACAGCCTCAGCTACCGCGGGCATTGGCGGCACGATGGGCACTTCACCCACTCCTTTCACACCAAACGGATGCAGCGGATTCGGCACCTCGACAATAACCGTGTCAATAAAGGGCAGGTCTGAAGCCACAGGGATCCTGTAATCAAGAAACCCAGGGTTCTCTAACACGCCGTTCTCGTCGTAGAGGTACTCCTCGTTCAGCGCCCAGCCAATGCCCTGCGCAGCGCCCCCCTGCATTTGCCCTTCTACATAAGCGGGATGAATCGCCTTGCCGGCGTCCTGAATCGCGGTGTACCGCGTAATGGTGGTGCGACCAGTTTCTTTGTCGACTTTAGCGTCACAAATGTGGACGCCGAATGACGGTGCTGCACTGCTCGCCGTGAGCGAACTCGAAAAGGTCAGTGGTCCTCCCATCGTTCCAGCACGCCTTGCCAGCGCCTCAAACGTGAGGGATTGCTCGCCATAATGCGCAGCCCCCTGAGACCAGGTGACGACGCCGGCCTCGACCTCCCACTCGGCTGCCGCGCGACGACACATCTCAGCCACGCATTGCTCTGCTGCTTGAATAACGGCCTGTCCAGTGGCCAGCGTTGTGCGACTACCCCCCGTCACATCGCAATGGCCCACGGCGTCGGTCGCCGCAATCTGCGGATGAATATGCTCAAAAGGAATGCCCAATACCTCGGCAGCCATCAATGCCATCGACGCGCGCGAACCCCCAATGTCGGGGCTCCCGGTCAGAATAGCCAGATGGCCGTCTGACAAGACATTAAGGGTGGCACTGGATTGCAAGCCTGCATTAATCCAGTACCCTGCCGCCACACCTCGACCTTCACCTTCGGCCACGGGGGCGTTGTAGTGCGCATGAGCACTCGCGACTTCAAGACACTCCCTTAGACCAATACGGTTATAAGGCGCACCCATCATATTGACATCGCCCTCTTCTACGGCATTTTTAAGTCGAAAGGCTAGCGGATCCATATCTAATTCCGCCGCCAGTTCGGTCATCGCGAGCTCAAAACCCAGCGTCACTTGGGGCACACTTGGCGCACGATACGCGTGGATTTTCGGTTTGTTGGTGTAAACAGCTCGACCTGTAGAGCGAGCGTTGGTGAACTTGTAACAAGCGGTGGCCATAAAAGCGGGGATGCCTGCAGGGTTGCCGTTGTAGGCGCCCGAGTCCATAACACACTCCACGTCGGCAGCGACGAGTTGACCGTCACGCATGGCACCCAACTTAACGCGCGTTTGCGCACCCGGCGCAGGTCCGGTGACGCGAAATACGTCGCCGCGATCCATGACCATTTTGACCGGCCGACCGGCCTTTTGTGCCAGCACTACCGCCACCGGCTCTAAATAGACGGTTGTTTTACCGCCAAACCCGCCGCCAATTTCGGACGCCGTCACCTTGACCTTACCCACATCAATGCCGGTTAACGCGGCCGTATACTGCGCCACCGTAAAGTGACCTTGAGTGCTGCACCACAAGTCGACCTGACCTGCTGCATCGACGCGGGCCACACACGCGTGGGGCTCGATATACCCTTGATGACACATGGGCACCGAGTAGGTCTGTTCGATGACAACATCGGCGCGTTCAAAGGCGGCGTCGGGCTCTCCGACCACTAAACTAATGTGGGCCGCCAGATTAGTCGGTTCCTCGGGGAAGCCGTGGGGGAATCGATCCGCATGAAGAATGGGGGCCTCAGCGCTCAACGCTTCATGCATATCCGTGACAGCTGGCAACACCTCATACGACACCGCTATCAGCGCTGCCGCTTGTGCGGCCAGCTCGGGTGATGTCGCCGCAACGGCGGCTACCGCCTGCGCATGAAACAAGACTTTACCCTGCGACATTACCATGGGGCTCAAATCTTTGAGCGCTATCGCACCCTCACCACTACCAAGCACCGAATCCCCCGGCACAGGCAGGTCTTTACCCGTCATCACCGCCAATACGCCCTCCATCGCGAGGGCTTGACTGCAGTCGATGGACTGAATGATTGCGTGCGCATGTGGACTGCGGACAATATGGCCATAAATCTGACCCTGCATATTCAGATCGGCACCGTAACGAGCTCGCCCCGTGACTTTGTCGAGTCCATCAGGGCGCACGGGGCGCGAACCAATAACCGAAAACTCTTGATAGGCATTCATGCGCCAGCCTCCTCTCGCATTTGCCGAGCCGCATCCAGCACGGCCCGAATGATCTTGTCATAACCAGTACACCGACAGAGGTTGCCTGCTAGCCAGAAACGCGCCTGTTCCTCGGTGGGATTCGGGTTGTGCGCTATCAGTGCTTTGGCCGCTACCACCACACCGGGCGTGCAGATCCCGCATTGCAGGCCGGCATGCTCGAGCAACTTTTGCTGCACCGGGTGTAAAACACCGCCCTCTGCGACCCCCTCTATCGTTTGAACTGCCTGCCCTTCGACCTCAGCTGCCAACACTAAACAAGCGCAGACCAATCGATCATTAACCAGCACCGAACAGGCACCGCAGTCACCGGTATTGCAGCCGATTTTAGTCCCTATCAGCTCGAGCTCATCACGGAGCACCTCCGCCAGTACCTGACCCGGAGAGCACAAAAAAGCGGTCGGCTCACCGTTAATCGTGGCCTGCACAGCCATTTTGTTCAGCGGCTTGTTCATGATGATGCCTCCACAATACGTGCCTGAGCTTGCGCAATCGCCCGCGCTACCAACACCCCCACAACATGAGTGCGATATTCAGCAGTGCCGCGCTTATCTGCAATAGGACACGCCGCCTCTCTTGCCGCAGCAACGGCTGCCTCAATCGCAGACTCCTCCAGTTTCGTTCCGACTAACGCCACGCCCGCTGCCTCAACCAACAATGCGGTGGGTGCGACGGCACCGATCGAGACGCGCGCTGCCGTGCAGATGCCATCGTCATCAAGCGTTAGCGAAACACCCACCCCCGCTACCGCAATATCCATTTCAGTCCGCGGCGTCAGGCGTAAGTATGCGTCAGCAGTTTGTGATGATGGGCGCGGCAATATCAGAGCAACCAAGAGCTCGCCTTCCTTCAGCGCGTTTCTACCAGGCCCGAGCACAAAATCCTCTACCCGCATCTGATGGTCCCCTGCCGGGCCGGTAATCAGACACTGCGCACCGTTGGCAATCAACGCGGGAATGCTATCGGCGGCAGGTGACGCATTGCAAAGGTTACCTCCGGCAGAGCAGCGGCCCTGAATTTGCGTTGAGCCAATCAAGTCAAGCGCCTGAGCGAGCCCAGGAAAAAAAGTGGGCACATCACTGTCATGCAAAATCGAAAAAGCAGATGCCGCAGCGCCAATCTGCACTGCTTCAGCATCAACGTTAATCGCTGTGAGCTCAGGAATTTTTTTGAGGTCGACGACTCTCTCAGGACTGCGAGTCCCCAAACGGACCCCCACCAATAAGTCAGTCCCGCCGGCCAATACTGACGCGATGGCACCATCGGACAGCAAGCCTTTTGCTTCGGATAATGAATGGGGTGCCACAAATTCCTGAATTGACATGCGCTACTCTCGTTCGTTTCGCTAAGTTATATAAGGTGTGCTTTTAAGACACCGCTAACAGTGAGCCACGATAACGCTTTTAGACAACATTTGGGAAGTTTATCCACGCCAGCTCATACCCGACAGTTCGCGGCTAGGGAGAGGCTTTATCTCGCCCTCGCTCCGCATTCGGTTCTGGTCGAGGCACTAATCAGTTGCTCGCTTGCGTGCCCAAAAGATAACGGCATAAAACAGCGCCATACTCAGAGGCAAGTCTAAAAAGGTCGTCCACGTTAACCAAAAATCCTCAGTAAACTGGTTTGCCACATAGTAGTTGGCTAGCGCCATAACCGCCCCAACGA
>ERZ887942.310-NODE-310-length-40631-cov-51.790467_pt1 | contig 40631 bp, 32 predicted proteins | sample MGYA00521099_ERZ887942 | MGnify/ENA primary metagenome ERZ887942 (study PRJEB32303, sample SAMEA104408605) | aquatic metagenome | biome: Brackish water; feature: Pelagic; material: water | place: Baltic Sea | collected 2014-06-07T06:48:00 | depth 16,251 m ... | reverse complement strand
AATTCCCATCACTCAATCGCCACACCACAACTCACTTACCGGACACGCTGCTAGCTAACGTGGAAGCAGACAATCAACAAATGAGGCTATCAACGACCTGATGGATTCCAGATTGGAGCAATCATTTCTGCATTTAACAACTCCCACTTCAGCACCAGTTCTTTCAACTTCGCGGGGTTCTGAACAGACAGGTCGCTTTCTTCGGAAACGTCTTCAGCCAGGTTGAAAAGCCGCCAATCGTTGGATTGCTGACGCTCTGCGTTTCTTAGCAGCTTCCAGTTTAAGTGACGCAAAGCTGCTTTCGTCCCGGTTCGCCAAAAGAGCGTCTCGTGAGGCAACTCTTGAATATCGCCTTTCAAAAACGGCAACAGATCAACTCCATCGCGAATCCCCACTTGCTGCCCGCCAATACCTGCAGCTGTGGTTGCCGTAGAAAAAATGTCCAATGACACAACGGGATTTTCATACACCTCACCGGCTGGCACCTGCTTCGGCCAACGCATCATAAACGGAACGCGAATGCCACCTTCGTACATCGAACCCTTCTCCCCGCGCAGCGGAAGATTGCTGCTGGTGAGTTCTCGTGTGGGGCCTCCGTTGTCGCTGATAAAAAACACAAGTGTGTCCTGATCCAGGTCGTTCTGCTGAAGACAATCCAATACAGAACCAACACTGTCATCCAGGTTTCCCAACATGGCCGCAAAAATCCGACGGTGAATGTCATCAATGCTGCTGAACTTCTGCATATACCCGTCAGCCCCCTGCAACGGACTATGCACGGCGTTATACGCCAGATACAAAAAGAACGGGCGGTCTTTCGAACGTTCAATAAAACTGGTCGCTTCCCGAGTCAACGCGTCGGTCAAATAAGCCTGCTCTTCAACTGGCTGACCTGCTTTATAAAGCGGATTGTCGGCGTCATAGTCTGGTTCGTTGTGCCCCATGTGAGTTGAATACACGGTCTTGCCGTCAGCACTTATCCAGCGGCCCTTGGAATTTCCCGGCAGTGCCTTTCGCCGCAGCATGGTGGTGACGCCGGAATATGGTGGCGGTACAAAATAATGACCTTCGTGCAGGAACCCAAAAAATTCGTCAAACCCGCGACGCTGAGGATGATACTTGGCGGTTCCGCCAAGATGCCATTTTCCGATAAGTGCTGTGGTGTAGCCAACGTTTTGAAGAAGATCTGCCAACGTCATTTCCGTAACCGGTAAGCCAGCGTTCGGATCTTCGTTGCTGGCTCCAATTGGATTGAATTCATACCCAAATCGAGTCTGATATCGCCCGGTCATCAATCCCGCTCGCGACGCGCTGCAAAATGCGGCCGTTACATACCCATTGGTGAACCGCACTCCGTCGTTGGCGATGGAATCAATATGCGGCGTTGGAATTTGCGGATTGCCCTGACATCCCAGTTCTCCATAGCCAAGATCATCCGCCACCAGCAGAACAATATTCGGCTGACGTTCTGCTGCTGACAACAAGCTGCACGCAAAAAAAGAACACGCAACAGCTATGAAGAATTGAACAGACATGATTCAGGTTTTCCCGATGGCCGAAATGCAGTTTGCACGAGTAAGGCCCGCACCATCACAAGCTTAACGAGGCTGTGCACGAAACCAAAGTAGCCATCACGCAGTCAAGCATGCGTTATTTCCCAGAGTTCAGCGGCATCTCCAGTACTCGATAGGCGGGATCCTGGAAGCCCAGTTTTTCGTAGGTGCTGATGGCAGTGCTATTGTCCTGTTCGACGTACAGTCGAATGGAGACCACGTCGGCGGCTTCAGCAAGCTGCTGTTTGACGTGTTCAAACAACTGCCGGAATACTCCACATCCTCGAAAATCGGCATGCACGTAAACACTTTGGATCCATGCAATCCAGCCGTTTCGCCAGTCGCTCCATTCTCTGGTAATCATCAACTGGCCGATGACGCGGCCATCACATTCTGCAACAAAGTAGCGAGCTTCCGGGCTTAGCTGCAGAGCTGCAGCAACGCCTTTTCGGACAACATCAACCGGCAATTGCTTGTCTTCCGTTTCCAAAGCAAGGCGAACATTGAAATCAACGATCACGTCAATGTCATCAGCTAAAGCGTGGCGAAAGGTTATATTCATGGTGCAGGCAAGCGTTAATAGCGTGTACTGAAATCTGTAGCCGGAGTCGCCAGACTTCGGAATTCCACAACTGAACTCTGGCGAGTCCAGCGACAGGATGCCCCAAAGTATTTGTGCGGACAAAACCTGACGCACGTTTTTAGCACATCGCGCAAGTCAACACATTCCACAGCGCACAAAAAAACCTCCCAGCTTTATCAACTGAGAGGCTTTTCGTTTTTCGTTTCTGATGAATCTTCGGCTTGATCAGTAGGCCAAGCCGTAGAAACTAGAATGAATCAGCACTAACTGGTTTTTCCACGGTCAACCCGTTTCTAAGACGAGTACCGGCAGGTGTGATCAGGCTAGTGTAAACGGTCTTGTCAATACCTTCACTAATTGTGCTGGCAGAACCGTCGACGAAGGAAACAACAACAATCCCCGGATGGCTTGACGCCAAGAATGCTGTCGATCCCTGAGCTGCGTTCTTGGATTCGTTAGGGTAAGCTGGTAATCGATTGCCAGATGAATCCAATGCAATAGCTGGAAGAGGATTGCTCAGGGTTGTTGCAGTGATTGACCCAGCAGTCAACGGATACATAAACGAGCAAGCACGAGTTCGTGGGTCCGCCCAGTTGGTTGTGCTTGGGTCGCCTGACTTGATGTTTTCACCCAACAACAATGTGTTAGACGTTCCATCGTAAATTTTCCCCAAAGTTGAGCTTTGATTATTCTCATTAGCGAAGCTCGGCCACATCACACCAGTCGCCTGTGTGACAGCCTGGTCAGAACCATCGATGACGCCAACATTCCCGTCGCCATTCCAGTCAAACGGCTCAACAACATACGAATGTCGGTTCGTGTGTGTGGTTGCGACAGGGGCAGTTGCGGCAGAGTTCGAAACGGTGTCTGTGCCTGGATCGGTATCACCAAATCCAGAGTTAACAACATAGGTCAAACCACCTGGTGTCTGAAAAGCTGACTCATCATTCGGACAGGCGAAGGCAGGAACATAAAGACCGCTCGCAAGTGCAGCGGACGCATTCGATCCAGCATTCCAAGCGATTCCTTTATTCCATCGGTCATACGTACCTTGCTGATCAAGGAACGGCAGTAGCTCAACGGCCCAACTGTAACCTTCAACATGGTCGTCACCAGAACCACCAGGCAGAAACGTTGCAGATGCAGGTAGTCGGCTTTTGTTGGATGATGCGAAGTTGTGCATCGCGACCGTTACGTTTCTAAGGTTATTCAAACACTGAGTTCGTCGACCGGCTTCCCGAGCGTTTTGAATCGCTGGAAGAATCAGGGACATTAAAGTGGCGATAATTGAAATCACCACCAAAAGTTCAATCAAGGTAAAGCCGCGTCGTCTTTTATTCGACGCTGTTGTGGGACGACGTGACTGCATTAGTGCTCTCCAGCAAAAGATTGGATTGATCCCGATCGGGCAAATAACATGAAGAAGGGAGCGTTCCGTTTAAAGACGTTGGTCTTCCTCCTGAGCCAAAAACACAAGCGAACCTGTGTTGTTCAGCATGACCACCCCTTGCTTGTTTCGCTTCGGTGATCTTAGTAACGCAAATTCTGGGGCAAATCCGGTGAAAAGTCTTCAGTATTTGGTTAATATCTGAAGATTGACCCTAAATCCAATAGCCACAACACGTTGCAGATTGGGGAATTGACGCGTCCGGCGCAACTTGAACCCAAAATCGCCCCTAAGTTGCGTCAGTTCCACACGCAACAATGTGCTGCAAAACGCAACAACAGCTATTTCATACGTATCTCAATCGACCAAATGTCGTTTGGGCCACACTCCCAAATTGCACTTTGCGAACGCCCAGCGGCAACAGAAACGCATCCGATTGCACGCTCAGCAGCATTTTCTGACGTAGTCGCATTACAAAAAACGTAGCCGTCACGCTCCGTCGTGATGGCTACGTTTGGTAAAACCGCTAATTCACACCTGACGGAAGTGGCCGCCCCAATTCACCCCCACGTGCTTCTGTTGCGCAGCGACAACGGAGCGGCTCGGCGATTCGAACGTCCCGCGTCTTCCCGCATGCCACGCCACCGGGTCAAGGGCGAAGCCCTTGTTAGGTCATGATTTCGTGAACGGGGTGGCCGTGGACGTCGGTCAGACGAAACTGGCGGCCTTGAAAGCGGTAGGTTAGCTGTTCGTGGTTGATTCCCAGCAGGTGCAAAATCGTGGCTTGCAGATCGTGAACATGAACTCCATTTTCTGCCACGTTGATGCCGAGTTCGTCGGATGCGCCCCAGGTAAAGCCGGGCTTCACGCCGCCGCCAGCCATCCACACGGTAAACGCATACGGATGATGATCTCGGCCCCAGCGAACTCTGTTATTGATGTCACCCTGAAGGAACGGCGTTCGTCCAAATTCACCGCCCCAGATCACCAAAGTGTCTTCCAGCAATCCGCGCTGTTCCAGGTCTTTCACAAGAGCGGCCGACGGTTGATCTGTGTCGCGGCACTGGTTGTACAGTTCGGTGGTTAGACTGTTGTGTTGATCCCAGCCAGCATGCATCAATTGCACAAACCGAGTGCCTCGTTCAACCAGCCTTCGGGCCAGCAGGCAGTTGTGAGCGAACGTTCCTCGTTCCAAAACTGACGGGCCGTACATGTCCAGCGTTTCTTTGGTTTCGCCGGACAGGTCGGTGAGTTCCGGCACGCTGGCCTGCATTTTGAAACCCATTTCGTATTGAGCAATCCGAGTTGCAATTTCCGGATCTCCGTGCTGCTGCAACTTAGCTCGATTCAGCTTTGCCAGGTCGTCCAACCAGCCACGACGCATTTCGCGAGTCACGCCGTCCGGATTCGACAGATACAGCACCGGATCGCCACCACTGCGAAACTTGACTCCCTGATAGCGAGACGGCAGAAAACCGCTGCCCCAATAGAAGTCGTAGAAGATCTGTCCGCACGATGTCCCTTTGCTGATGGACGTCATTACCACAAATGCCGGCAGGTCGTCGGCTTCGTTGCCAAGACCATAGTTCAGCCACGCTCCCAAAGTGGGGCGTCCAGGAATTTCTGAACCTGTCAGCAAAAACGTAATTGCGGGAGCATGATTGACGGACTCGGTGTGCATGCTTTTTAGAAAGCACAGCTTATCGACAATCTTCGCGGTGTACGGCATTAGATCGCTGACCGTGGCCCCGCACTGGCCGTGTTTTCGAAACGGTTCTACGGGAGCCAGCATTAACTTGCCGGATGCGTTGCCCGTCATGGTGCTGAAGCGTTTTCCATCTACAAATCCGGATGGAATGGGCTGCCCGTGAAGTTTGGTCAGCAACGGCTTGTGGTCGAAAATGTCGACGTGCGTGGGGGCTCCGTTTTGAAACAGATAAATAACGTTTTTCACTTTGGGGCTGATGTGCGGCAGGCCTGCCAGGCCGCCCAGCGAATCGGCCGCCACGGTCCCCTTCAAACCGGCACCAGCGGCGTACGTTTTCGGCGAATTCAGCAGCGTCGCCAATGCGGCGGCTCCCAAACCGGTGCCGGCAGACGTCAGCAGTTGTCGGCGAGTCGCAGCAAGTTGGTTTTCTGCAAAATAATTCATCGTTAAACCCGCCGTTTCGGCAACAGCAAATTGAAATCTTAGCAAGAGCTTCGCCCTTGCCCCAGTGGCGTGGCATACGGAAAAGCGTGGGACGTTCGAATCGCCGAGCCGCTCCGTTGTCGCTACCAAAATGATGCGCGTTCCGTGCACTCACCTTTTTGAGTAAGACTCTGACCAAAACACTTTAAACTAGGCCTTCACCTTACCCATTTCAGCCAGACAACTCCATTCGCATTGAAAAACAGCCACCATTCGTCGACGAGCAATGAATTCAGCAAACACGAATCGTATTGACAGCGTACCCTGCAGATCAAAAATCCACTAATCTACGTCACTGTTAAAATTTACGTGACGACCTACTTCGAACATTTAATCAGGCACAAATGACACGGCATACCGGGACAATAAGCTTGCCTAAACTTATGATTTTCGGCTGCGCATTGTGGGCATTACTGGGCGTCACTACGGTTGCCGGTGCTCAGGAACCGGAAATTGTGGTTGAAGTGGATCGCGACAAAGTTTATGTCGGCGAATCCATTATTTACCAGTTGACGCTGAATCACGTCGAGAACCCGTCAGCTCCGGATCTTAGCAGCTTCAAAAACTTCACGGTGGAGTTTTTGGGCGAGCAGTCGCTGAACTCGCAGCAGATTACCATCATTAACGGCCGTCGCAGCGAAGTGATACGTCGCGGAATGATGTATCAATATCGTCTAACGCCGACAGATTCATCGACAACAGAAATTCCCGCTCCAACCGCAGACGTCAACGGGCAGACGTTGACGGGCCGCAGCGTTCCGATTTCTGTGATTGCCCCCAGTGACCAGAACATCGCTCTACTGCAGATGTCGTGCGACCAAACGTCTGTGTTTTTGATGCGACCATTTACCGTTACGCTGAAAGTTTTAATCAAGCGACTTCCGGACGAAATTTCCGATCGCAGTCCGCTAAGTGTTCAGGATCGCAGTCCGGTGCGACTGGTGATTCCGTGGCTTGACGATCAGAACCTGCCCACAGGCCTTGATCCGCAAGTGGAGTGGCGAGAAATTCTGCAGCCGATGATGCAAACCAGTCGGCGAGGTTTTAGAGAAGACCCGGATGGATTTCAAATTAACAATATCGGCACAACTTCGATTTCGTTTTTCGGCAGAGAAACCACGGTCTTTAAACCGACTCCCAAACCTGTTGACCAAACGGACGACGAAGGCAACGTTGTGCAGTACTTCGAATATACGTTTGAACGTACGTTCACGGCGTCGAAACCGGGTTCGTATTCGCTTGGCCCGGTTAACTTGAAGGGCACGTTTGGCACAGAAATCAAAAACGGTCGACTGGCAGGTGAAGAAGTCTATGCCGTATCTGACACTCTGAAGATTGAGGCGAAGTCGGCTCCGTTGGCAAATCGTCCGGGCAGTTACATCGGCGTGATTGGTCAGAATTTTGTCGCCAACGCTTCATTGGCTCCCAGCGAAGGTCGAGTTGGCGATCCGATGACACTGATGGTACGAATTTCCGGAAGCGGACACATCGATGACGCAGTGCCACCCAGTATTGGCGACATCGAAGGTATGAACGCAAAGTTCAGAACCTACGATGCCACCATCGATTCGCAGCAAAACGCGAAAGTCTTCACTTACAGCCTGCGACCTCTTACGACCGAAGTAACGGAATTCCCGGCAATTCCCGTGTCGTATTTCGACCCAATCAAAGAAGACTACGTGACAATTCAAACAGCCGCGATTCCCGTCAGCATTCAGGAAGCACGCGAGCTTTCAGGTGCGGATATTGTTTCTTCTGCCGGTGCAACGAAGCCTGCAGATCCGTTACTGCAGGCAACCAGCGGCGGAATATTTGCGAACCATTCCAGCCTGGAATCATTGAAAGCAACCAGCTTTTCATTGAAACACTGGGCCGGAATCTGGGCGACCATGCTAAGTACGTTTGCGATCGTAAGCCTGGGAATGAAGCGTCAACAACGACTGCATGCCGACCCCGCTTTCGTTCGCAGAAAGGCAGCCAGACTAAACGCTGCCAACACGCTGAAGTCGCTGCAACCCGGCAGCGATGATAAGGCATTGCTGGACACCATTAACGACGCCATTAAAGGACTGATTGCCGACTTCACAGGAAACGCGTCCGCCGGAATGACGTCTAGCGACGCCGTCAATCACCTGGCCGCCGCAGGAATCAACCACGAACTGCAACAGCGAACTCGGCAGTTTATGGACCAGTGCGACGCAGCTCGCTACGGGGCCAGCCTCAACAGCCCATCAGAACTAATTACGATCTGCAAAACGCTGGTGACAGATCTGGGCGCCGCACTGGAGAAACAATGTTAGTTTGTAAATCCTTTTTAAGTGCAGGCTGTCGCTCTTTTTACATGCTGTTGCCAGCACTGCTGGCCATCGCCGGTTGCGGCACATCACCCGATCTGGAAACGTCTCGCCGATTTCAGCAGGCCGAAGAAAAATTCAATAAAGCCAGTACGCCGGAAGACTATGTTCAAACAGCGATGCTGTATCAGGAGATTCTTGACAGTGGGTTTTCGTCTGGCAGCGTGCTCTACAATCAGGGCAATGCCTGGATGCGAGCTGAAAAGCGTGGCCGAGCAATCGCCTCTTACCGACAGGCAGTACGCCACTTGCCGCGAGATCCCTGGCTAAATGCGAATCTGCGGCACGCGTTAGGAGACGTTTCGGCAGAATCGAAGAAACCGATTCTGGATTATGTCTTCTTCTGGCAGCATTCGATCAGCTATCACGAAAAAGCCTGGCTGGTAACAGCACTGCTTGGCATCTTAATCTGGTTTAGCCTGTTGAGTCAGCTTGGCTGGCAAAAGATCGTGTTTGCTCGATTGTCGCTGCTGGCTTTGATTCTGCTGTTATTTGCAGCGGCTTCGCTGGGCAGAGACTGGTACTTTATCGAACACGTGCGCCACGGAGTTATTGTGGCCACAGAAACAACGGCTCGCAAAGGCGGTTCAGACACTTACGACACCGCTTTTAATCAAGCATTAAAAGAAGGTACGGAATTTATCGTGCTGGGTGAACAGAACGACTGGCTGAATATCCAGGTAGGAGATTCTGGAGCAGGCTGGATCACAAAACGCGATTGCGTCACCTATTAACCACTAGGGCTTCGCCCTTGACCCGGTGGCGTGGAATACGGAACAGAATGGGACGTTCGAACCGCCGAACCGCTCCGTTGTCGCTATGAAAATAGATGCGCACCGTGCACGCATCATGAAGACTCTAACGAGGCTGGGCCTCAGACCATTCGAGCTGCCGCTCGGAAACGCGGCTACGTCGCTCAGAAAACTTGACTCAACGTGAACAAGTTCGCTGCTTTAAGAAGTCTAAAGGGTTTTAGCCGACTGCCAGCCTTGTTGATTGCATCGGCAACCTGGCAAAATACAGGCGGCCCCCCCAAACGCATTCCCCTGTTCAAAAAAATGCGGCTATTTGCTGAACCATTCGTCATTTGGTTCCAGCAACGCTTTCGCAGATTCACCCGTTAACCAAGTCTTGGCGTCCGGCTTTTTCAACAAATAGGTATCCCAAAACGCGGTGCTTAACGCCTGAATCACTTTGTGGTGGTTTGGGTTGCGTTTGGCGGCTCCAATGCGAGTTTCATCGGCAAACGCTGCGTGTTCTGCCTCGAACAGCACCAGCTCATAAAAGTGGCCTGCGGCAGGCAGTTCTTTGTAAACCTGCAAGCGATCATCCACCGTTGTTCTGTTAATCACGCTGGTGTCGTTGGTTCCGGTCATCAACAACCACGGAATACTCACCTTTTCAAATGGCCTGCCAACATTCCCAGTATTCGGCATACTGGGACTAAAAGCAATTGCTGCATTAATGCGTTTGTCGGTCAGCTTCTGCCCCAATCGACCATAGTTCTGCCCACTGACTGCCTGAGTTGTCACGGCTCCAAACGAATGTCCGCTCATTCCGACTTTTGAAAGATCCAAACGGCCCTTTAAATCGGCATCGTCATCATTCCACTTTGTCAGCTGATCCAGCGTCGCACCAACATCGTTCACTCGCCCTTGCAGGCTGTCCCAATTGGCAGCCTTCTTCATGGCATCAAGTCGTTGTCTTAGAGGAGCGTCTTTCCAAACAGCGCTGTCGCTGCCGGCATGCTGCATGGCGACAACGACATATCCACGACCAGCCCAGTGCTTTCCTAAATAGGCACCTCCATCGCGTGACCCTCCAAGCCCGTGAGAAAACAGCAGCACAGCTGCGGGCGTCGATGATTCCGGCAGATAGACTTTTATTGGCACAACACGATCGTCCGTTCCGTATTGGAACTGCATGTCCTTAATCGTCACCTTGCCGGCTGACACCAACGGGTCGTAGTCTGTCACCGCCTGTTGCTGCAGCAGACCGAATAAAAACAGCAGAGAGAGTGCGTTCATAACGTGGCCTTGTCGTGGTCTTCTGGTTGTGACTTGTTTGAATGACGCCGGTTTCGCGTTTGCAATTGCGGTACGCGTGCGATAGGCGTCGAGTTCGTCTCTAACGAATATCAACTGTGTATTCTGGGCAGTTCGCAACCGACGGCGATGATGGCCGCTTCTTCTGCCGCCAGTTCTTCCAACCGATCGTTTACTTCTTTATCGGTGGCGTAGTGTTTGGCCAGGCGAACATACGTGGCGTGATGCCGTGCTTCTGATTCGTACAGGCTGCCGTAAAATTCGCAAAGTTCGGCATCGTGAAGATTGTCTCGCAAAAGCACAAAACGTTCGCAGCTGCGAGCTTCAATCAAACTGGCAATCAGCAACTGGTCAACAGCTTTGCCGGGTTCCTGTCGCCGAACCAATTCCTTCAGCTTGCGTCCGTAAGTGCCAGGCTTCGATTTGTAAAACCGAATGCCTCGACCTCGAATCAAATCCAGCACCATCTGAAAATGTTGCAGCTCTTCCGTAACAATTTCCATCATTTCGCGAGCCAGTTCGACGTTCTCCACATAGTCGAACATCAGGTTCATCGCCGTGGCTGCGGCTTTTTGTTCGCACTGAGCGTGGTCGATCAAAATTTCACTCAGGTCCTGCTCAACCTGCCGAAGCCATCGTTCGGATGATGCAGAATGAAGATGAAGCATTTCCAGGGAATCCCAACAAGCCAAACGATCAATTGTGAACAACGACCAGCAGTGTAGCGATGTGGCTGCACATTCCAGCCAGAGCACCCCGGATTCTGCAGGCGAACGCGCTCACAATTCTCCCCAACAGAACCCAACAGCCAACAATTCGCATCAGAATGAGAATTCTTTGCATCTGTTGATCGCATATCCAGATTAGCAGACCATCTGCTAAACTGCAGCCCGCCGGTGTGCGAAAAACAACTTCGGCGAAACACGAAAACAAATCAACGCGACAGCTGCCCGGTTCCGGCGTCAACGATCGCAAGGCGTCAGTTGTCCGCGGTTTCAAGCAATTACAAAGAATTAGAGTTACGGAGTTTTTTTCATGCAGGTCACCATTACAGCAGTCGGCCCGGACAATCGAGGCCTTGCCGATCCAATCGTGCACTACGTTTCTGGCGCTGGAGCAAACATCTTTGAAATTCAGATGTACGACCGAGACAGCGAGCACCTGTTCGCCATGATGATGCGTATCGACTGGCCGGAAGAAACCAGCCCCGTCGCCACACTTCGCAAACATCTGCAGGAGATCGGAAAACTGCGAGGCCTGGAAGTTCGAGTCTGGGCGCGAGACGAACACAAGCGATTGCCACGACTGGCCATCTGCACCACCTATCGTACCGAACCGCCGCTGGCCATTTTGCGGGCCATCCGCGATGGACGCCTGAAGGCTGAAGCCGCCGTGATGATTGGCAACCGCAATGCGTGCCGCAGCGTCGCCGAACAGTTTGATGTGCCCTGGAGCAATATCGGAAATGCATCGGGCGAAGTCGATTATTCAAAAATGGAAAAGCTGATCGACGAACATGACATCGACTATGTGATTCTGGCTCGATACATGCGAGTTCTTCCGGCAGAAATCTGCTGGAAATTTGCCGGTGGCCGAATCATCAATCTGCACCACGGGCTGCTACCGCCGTTTCCGGGATTCCGGCCGTACGAAGACGCCTACCAACATCACATGCTGTGCTTTGGAGCAACCATTCACTTTATCGTGCCGGAACTGGATGCCGGTAACCAGATCATTAACCAAAGCACGTTCAACGTGCAGCCTGGCACACCACTGGCAGATATCAAACGCATGGGCGAATCAGATCACGAACCAAACTGCCTTGTGGAAGGCCTGCGGCGAGTTGTTGATCGAGAAGTCGAACTCCACTTCCACAGAATCGCTCGGGTCGAACAATAACATCAACTCAGCTCGATGACTTCTACCTCACCCACCAGCACCGCCCTGAAACCTGAAACCTGAAAAAAATGAAAGAACACATCGGACGTTCCATCGGTTTCGTAAAGGCCACCGCAATTGGGGGTGTGCTGTTTCTATTGCCTGTCGCTGCGGTTGTCGCGCTGCTCGGCTATGTCTACAGCTTTGTCGTAGTCATCCATGAACCGATAAAGGAATACATTCCGGTAGAGACGGCCGCTGGAGTTGCCATGCTGTTTGTGGCGGCTGTCTCTGCGATTCTGCTGGCATGCTTTGCTGCAGGACTGGTGGCTCATCGAGCAATCGGTCGCCGCTGTGCGGAATTCATAGAAAAATATCTCACCACGTTCTTCCCCAAGTATGCGATCTACAAAGACCTGCTGGCGGGAAATATCGGAGGCGACCGAAATGTTCCTTCGCTGAAGCCCGTACTTGTGACGACTCCGGAATGCCGCAGAATTGCATTTGAATCGGATCGTCTGGAAAACGGATCAGTCGTGATCTTCTTTCCTGGAGCCCCCGATACCTGGATCGGAACCGTCGGACTTGTCGCCGCGGAAAACGTAGAACCGCTGGCAATCCCGTTCAACGAAGTTGTCGGCATCCTGGAACAACTGGGCCGCGGCTCAAGACGATGGCTTGAGCCTTCTACCTGATTAAGCGGAGCCGATCCAAACGGACCGCGTGTTGAATTTGGCCAGCAGGAAACCGCACATCAGTCAGCAAACCTGCGCGACTGGCAACGGAATGCCTGAAAAACACAGGTGCTGGCGATAAATCAGCGAAATCCGGCAACTTGCTGGCTATCCTTTGCCGCAAATTGTTGAATGACCTACACATGGGGATGAGGCATTGATTCCAATTGCCTTCCACGTTGGTCGGCCACCATCGTCGAATTCGAACCTTAGCCCCTTACTCGATATGATGGGCGCATGTTCTGCGTAGCGACAACGGAGCGTCTCGGCGATTCGAACGTCCTCCGTCTTCCAGCCAACCACGCCACAGGGTCAAGGGCGAAGCCCTTGTTAGAAGTAAACGTCGTCGCATGAAAATCGCAATCGCTTCAGACCATGCTGGATTTCTGTACAAGCAGCTGATCATCGAACATCTGCAAGGGCAGGGCCATCAGGTCATAGACTTCGGAGCTCATTCAACGGTCTCCTGCGATTATCCGGATTTCGTACACCCGGCCGCAGCGGCCGTTGCCAAAGGCGAATGCGAACGTGGAATTGTTTTGGGAGGCTCCGGCAACGGAGAGGCAATGGCGGCCAATCACCACGCGGGAATCCGCTGTGCTTTGTGCTGGAACGAAGAAACAGCCAGACTTGCTCGAAAGCACAACGACGCCAACGTGATTTCAATTGGGGAACGCACGATCGATCAGGCGACGGCAGTGCTGATCGTCGATACCTGGCTAACAACCGAATTCGAAGGTGGCCGGCACATCAACCGCATCAACAAAATCGACGCACCACTTCAGTAACCCATTAAATAAGAAAGCGGCGTCTGATGAGCTTAATCAGCCATCAAACGCCGCTTCCAAAAATCTATCGCAGCTGCAGGTAACTTTGGCAGCCCTCCGAGAACTATTTCTTTGTCATCCAGATATTGCGGTAAACAACTGGATTGCCATGCCCCTGCAGATACAAAGGAGCAGGTTCAGCAGCTTCCGGCAACCTGCCAGGCGTGCCGTGAGTCAATTCCACATCGTCGTGAATCACGATTCCGTTATGGCGAATTGTAACTCGAGCATTCTTTACTTTCTTGCCATCTTCCCAAACAGAGTTCGTGAAGTCGATGTCGTAGGTCTGCCATGTCAGTGGAGGAAAGCAGGCGTTTACGGCTGGTTCAGAAATGGAGTAAATTCCGCCGCACTCGTTATTCCTGCCGTCCAGCCCGAATGAATCCAGCACCTGACATTCGTAGCGACTTTGCAGATAAACGCCACTGTTGCCCCGCGCCTGTCCTCGTGCGGAAGGCTTGAACGGAGTACGAAATTCCAGGTGCATCGTGTGGCTGCCAAGCTTTTCCTTTGAAGAACAATCAGCTGCCAGCAGATCGCCCATCGTCAGTTTTCCGCCATCGAAATTATCAGCAGAACTGCCGTCAAACAACACGATTGCTCCTGCTGGCGGCTTGGCACCAATGGTTGGGCTTTTGCGAGTCACCTTGTTTAGTGTTCCGACTTCTCCGTCTTCGTTGGAAACAATTGTGACTGCGCCATCCTTGATGAGTGCATAGCCCGTTTCACCAACCAGCTTCGTTTCGCCGTTGACCGTGCTGCCGGTGGCCTTGACCATCTTGTCGCCCTTGGCCCAGCCATCACCAGGAAGTCCGCCGAAATACCCTACGGCATCAAACTTATGATCGCCCAAAGCAATCACCTGCAGACCGAAAGAAATGTCTTCGCCACCGGGGTCCAACACACCTTTGTATTCTCCCTGAACTTCATAGTCCGCTCCAGCTTTAGTCGGATCCAGAAACGTATCGGAATCGTCTTCCGCCAAAGCATTCAGCGAACAACAAAACGCAAGAGATGTGATGAGGGCAATGCGAGTCATGGGAGCTTTCGGTAGGTAAAAGTGAAGTGAGCAACAGGCCGCTAAACGCTATCTGCGACCGAAGCGATTAATTTCAGATGTTCAGGACACTTCCACAATCGCAATACATTTGTGGAAGTCCGAGATCAAAAGATGCCTGAATATTGTGGCATCTTTGTTTGCAGCGACAACGGAACGACTCGGCGTTTAAAACGCCCCACGTCTTTCCGCATCCCACGCCATCGGGTCAAGGGCGAAGCCCTTGCTAAGAATTGGCGGGGAAGAACTTTTCGATCGTGGCATCGGAAAGCGGTTTTGAAACCAGAGAGACAACAATCATTGCGATGGTTGAAGCCAGAATCATTCCGGTCACCGGCATCAGTTCGTATTCCTGGCCACCAATTGGCAGATGAATCAGGTAATCGCTAAGACTTCGGCCTTTTCCTTCGCCCGCCCATTTCATGGCAGACCAGAACAACCACGCCCAGGTACCGGAAGCCGCCAGAATACAGGCGTATGCTCCGGCTTTGGTCAGCTTCTTCCAATAGAGAGCCGCGAAGATCAGCGGGAACAAACTGGAAAAACCGCTGAAGCACCAGATGCCCAAACTAAACACGCCTCGAGGATTCAGCAGGCTGATACCATAAGTCACAGCAACAACCAGAATCACAAAAGATCGGGTCCAGAACACGGTCTGTTTGTCCGTCATTTTTCCGCCAGCAAAATACGGGTTGGCAATGTCGTTGGTAAACATTGTGCCCACACAAAGAAACTGGCTATCCAGAGAACTCATGATGGCCGCCAAAACACCGGCCGCCAGAAATCCACCCAGCACATCTCCAGAAAGGCCTTTCACCAGCATCGGCAGAACCTTGTTCTGATCACTGGCAACGTCATGGCTTAGCCGTGCCAATGGCTTTACCACGCTAATCGCAATATCAGTTGTCGCCCAGATGCCCAGCATGACACATGGCAGCCACACCAACATGATAAAGATTGGATGTGCGACAACACTTAGTTTGAACGAATTCGCACTCTTCGCAGTCAACCAATGCTGAAACAGGTGAGGAAACATGCCTACCGACAACGGTATCAACATGTAGGTCAGAAATTCCGATTGAGAAACCCCGGTCCTTGTCGTCCATTTGGCCTTTACGGCTGCTGATGCTGCAGCCATGTTTTCCACCATGGAACCTTTTCCTAGCCCCTTCGCAATCACAAAGAAGGTCAGGACTCCCAGCACCATGAAAGCAATTGTCTGGAAAGTGTTGGCCCAGGCGGTGCCTCGCATACCGCCGAAGAATACATACACCAGCACGACACAGCAGATGACCAGCGCGCCCCAATGTTCGGGGATCGCACCGACCGATGGTGGCACAGCGGGATTCCCGGCGAACAAAGAAGGAAACGCCCCCGATGTAAATACGTGCACAACGGTGCCGGCCCCCATGACTCCGGCAAGGATGTACACAATCACCATCGCCACCAAAATCGGAAACAACACCAGCCCAACGTGCCGGCTTTCCAATCGGTCGCGGAAAAATTCAATCTGAGTCGAATAGCCGTACTTGTGTCCCAGCTTCCAAACCTTTACGCCAATCAAAAAGAAACACAGCGAATGAACGATACCACTGGCTGACGCCAATTTACCATAAACACCGATACCACTTTGCCAGGCTTCGCCCGTAGAACCAATCAGTGCGAACGCCGTCATGGTTGTGCCGAACAACGACATCAGCAACATCACCGGACCGATCGAATGACCGGCCAGTTGAAAGTCTTTGCCGCTTCCTGAAAACAGTCTGCTGGAAAACAGTCCGAGCCCCAGCAGCATTGCCAGGTAACAACCGATTACAATTGCACTAGTCACGCGTCACCCCCTTTGCCTGGCTGGTGAGTCGCAGCTTCCGCGGCGTCTTCAACGGGCCATGCGTATATCGTTGCCATAAACCAGATCACGCCGGCGGCCAACGAGATACACGCGTGAAAGAACAATCCGATCGGTATGATTCCGCCAACCAAAGTGGCGTTGTCCCACAGCCAGATGTCCTGGTGCAGAATGATCAGGAGCACAACAAGGCTCCACACGGCAACTTTCATTTTGATTCTTTCGTCGTGACTTTGGCGCGGAGGCACCCACCAAAAACCTGCAACCGGCCCCGTCAAATCGGTCCGCTGCAAGCAATGGCGTTATGATGCAATTTCCAATTTGGAAGGTCGCCTGGCTACAGATTACTAAAAAAACGCAGCCAAATGGTTGGTGGGAGGATGATTTCCTGGAAGGATTTCAGGCGATTGTCCGCCTGTGCAAGCAGGATGCGACAAAATTGCCCTGCCAAATGATCGCAGAAAACGAAAGCTGCTGCATCCGGTGATGTTAAGACAGCTTTATATTTGTCGGAATTTCCGAAAACGAACGAGCAGCAGTCGCAATCACCCGGAACGATTCCAGCCAAATGGATCAGCCGCAACGCAGAGCTGAACACGGCTGAAATCATACGCTATTCAAGCAGCTTCCACGCAGAATCAAGGTGCTGCACCAATTCCACAGAAGTCATAAACCGCTGTGAATGAACTTCTGCCGCGTTGTCACCAGCCAGACCATGCACGTGAGCTCCAAGCTGCGCCGCATCAAATGCGTTCATCCCCTGAGCCAACAAAGACACGATCAGGCCGGTCAAAACGTCTCCAGAACCGCCCGTTGCCATGCCGCTGTTGCCCGTGGTATTAATGGCAATCTGGCAACCATCGGTAATGACAGTGTTCGCTCCTTTCAACAGTACGACGACGTTGTGTTGCTTAGCAAACTGAATCGCAATGGATTCGCGATCGGCTTGAATCTGCTGAGTCCCCAGACCGGTCAGCCTGGAAAATTCGCCAGGATGAGGCGTGATGATTCTCGACGCATTGCCAGGGCGATTTGACAGGTGGTCGGCAATCCCAGCAAACGCGTTCAGAGCATCCGCGTCCAGCACTAAAGGTTGCTGACAGGTTTGATTCACACGTTCAACAATAACGCGAACATCAACCGATTGCCCCAGCCCCGGACCAATTGCAACCGCAGTCTTGCGTTGCATTGTGCCTTCAATCTCTGGAATACCTCCGGCCGTCAGACATCCAGATTCATCCACGCTCAGAGAAATCGTCATATAAGACGGATGCCCCATGGCAACAATGCTGGCAATCGTGGATGGTACCGCAACGGTGACCAGCCCGGCACCCCCATGCAACGCTGCCTGTCCCGCCAAAATCGCGGCTCCAGACATACCTGCACTGCCAGCAATCAGCAACACACTGCCAAACGTTCCTTTGTGAGCATCCGCTGGTCGCAACGGAAGATCTGGCAACGTACTGATTCGCTCACAGGCTGTCATAACACTGTCCAGGCAACACGATGAGAACTCTAAGCAGCAGAATGCAAGCTATCAGCACTACTCTTCCTGCGACTGTTTCGTAAACACAATAATATGCTGTCGTGGCAAGACGTCGATTGTTTCGGTCCACTTCATATTGAACTCAGGCTGCTCCACTTCTTTGCGAGCCTGCCGTTGAGACATTTTGTGAACCAGTTTGATCGGCACCGTTGGATCTTCCATCCGATATTCCACCAGCACAACTCGCCCACCCGGCTTCATCGCCTTGCTGATATCTGCCATCATTTCGTAAGGAAACTCAAACTCATGGTACACGTCCACCATAATCGCCAGGTCAACGGAACTCGGCGCAAGCGATGACGATTGCTGAGTTCCCTTGATTGGCACAATATTGGTCACACCTTTTCGTCTGGCATTTTCCTGCAGACGAAGCAGCATCTCGTCCTGCACATCAACTCCAATAACGAAGCCCGTTGGCAACACCTGTTCTGCCATAATCGCACTAATTACACCGCTGCCAGCGCCAATATCCGCCACCACGTCGCCGGGCTTCAGCTTCAAAGACTTCACCAGCAAAGTCAGGCGTTCTTCTTCTTCCCTGGTATCCCGCTCCAACCAGACAGCTCCGGCAAAGCCCATCACATGAGCGATCTCGCGGCCCTTATAAAACTTGCCGATGCCGTTGGGATCGTGCTCCGCATTCCAGACATAGCGTTCAGTGGCAGTGGAAGCCGCTGGCGTTTCAGCGATCTCTTCCTGAGCCTTCAGAGTTGGCGTCAGCAGCAGCAAAACGAAAGCAATTCGTGTCATCGTGATTCCTGTCATTGAAATAGCTCCCGTACACGCAAGGCCCGCAGCCTATTCGAGCTGCCGCATATAAAAACGCTCCGGTGCAGTCTGACCTGCACAGGTTTCACAACACCAATAGCTTAAGCTAACTCGCCGCTGCTTGCAGAACGACCGTGTCTAACCATGATGGCGGCCCAGTCTTCAACGGTCATTTCGCTGGCTTCGTCAACCAGCAACCTCGGAATATCATCAACAATCGGATAGCTAAGTCGCGTCTTAGGATCTACGGACACCAACGCACTGTCCTCAAAAACCAACGCGGCTTTTGTGCCGGGACAGACAAGAATCTGTTTCACTTTGGCGTAGTCGAATGACATGAATCTTTATTTATGCTCGGGAAAAGTACGAATTGCGAATTATCAACGCAACAAAAAACAAAGTCCGCTAATTGTATCCAGACAGAAGCAATTCAGCGATCGAATCAACTTGGCTTAGCCACGTTTCGTGAAAGACAGGGCGAACACCAGTCATCGCCAGCAACTCAAGCCTTGGCAAACAGCTGTCCCATGTCGTTGAACCCTTTAAATTCCAAGGCGTTACCGGAAGGGTCCAGAAAGAACATCGTCGCCTGTTCGCCAACCTGTCCTTGAAAGCGAATATACGGTTCGATGACAAATTGAATGTTTTGTTGTTTTAGCCGTTCTGCCAGCAGTTTCCAGTCGGCCATTTCCAGCACAACGCCAAAGTGCGGAACGGGAACATCATGACCATCAACCGGGTTGGAATGATTCCTTTCGTCCGCCGCCTGCATGCCCGGCTTAAGGTGAGCAACAATCTGATGCCCAAACAGATCGTAATCGATCCAGGTGGTGTCGCTGCGACCTTCCGGCAGTCCCAGCACATCGCCGTAGAAACGTCTGGCCTTGTCAATGTCGTGTACAGGAAACGCAATATGAAAGGGCGTGAGTGCGGGCATAATTGCAACCAGGGTTTCAGCGTCATTCAGCAAACAGAAGCTGCTGCCGTTTAACCGAACGGCTTCGAAATGAATCGAACTCGTCCGGCAAAAGTTCCAGCAACTGCTTCACTGTAAGCGAATGCAGATCCCATGTTAAATCCAACTGGCTAAGAATGTCTGCAAAGCGTCTTGCGCTGCCAGGCCCCTTGCCGCCACATCCTCGACACAGGCGATCGGTTTCGCGGTTGTAATATAACAGAGTGGCAACGGCCACAACCGCTTTGCTGGTAACCAGTGATGGACGCGAAGCGATTTGAGCCAGCAATTCGCCCTGCTGATGAACGGGGCCACACAACAACGCGCGAGCTCGTTCGGGATCATCGCGATGAGCTCGATAAATCTGATAAGGCCCTGCCAGCAAATGGCGGTATGCTCGGCGCGTGTTGTCGAGTTCCGCAATCCAGCGATAGCGATCGCCAGGCGAACGACTGCCGGAAGTCTGAGGACACAGGTTATTGAACCAGAATAAGCTCAGCCAGCACCAGAACCCTTTGTCGATTCGCAGCGTTTCGGGGTCACGCCGCAGCAACGCGAACACATGTTTGGCAACTTCCATTCGAGTTGCGAATGGCATTGGTTCGACGTTAATGTGAATTTCAACAGGTTCCGACAACCGATCATCCGTCAGTGCGTGCGTTGGCAGTTTTGAGTTCGGGTTGGCCTTCAGGCGTTCCAGAAAATCCTCAAAACGTTCTACGCCGGCCTTGGTTAGTCTGCGAGCCTGCATCAACTAAGCTCCCTGTTCCGAATCACCCCAGAACTCCTTAAACAGTCGATCCGTTCCGCGCCATTGACAAAATGCGGAAACAGCAGAATCAATCCACTCCGCATCCAGTTCGGCATCTTCGTCTTCCGGAACCCCGCCAACACCAGGAAACGACGACGCAAATCGCAGCCACCGCGCGGCCCAGTCGTTTTCGTCCTCAAAGTATCGATACTGATCGACCAGCAAAATGCGAGTCAAAATAGATCGCAACACTTCCGGCAGCACCAACGATTGAAACACTCCCGACCTGGCCAACGCGTGCTTATCTGCGAGGCGATAATTGATCAGCAGAATTGGTTCGTCGGCAAAGTCGATCTTCCAGACTTCGCGACCGAGATCATGCCCCTTCACGTTGATCAACGGAATTCGTCGAATACGATCAATCGCCTGATCCGAAGCCACTATCCGATCAGCAACTCCCAATAAGCGGCCTTTGGGAGCGTCGTTGGAAACAACCTTCACCCGAAACTTTACACCTTCCAGCGCACCGAATTCTCCCAGGCGACAGTTCGGCGGAGGAATGGGACGCGTGACTGTACCGAATTCAAAGCGAGACAATTCCAGCTGACGATAGGCTTCCACAATCACTGCAGCGGTCTCTGGAAAACCGTAGGTCTCCAGATTCAAACGAGCAGAAAAACAGTTTTGCCCGTCCGCAGCTGACACGCTGATCTTCACGTGATCCTGAGCAATCCGTCGGCGTCCGGTAAAGTTGAGTCGCGGCATGACTATCAACCTTTCCGCTTTGAAGTCGAGGAAGCCTCGCGACCTGAAGCACCGGATGTTGATTTACCAACAACCGGATCAGAGCTGCGAACTTTCACATCAAGGTACAGATCGCGATTGGCGTCGAAACCGGTAACCGCAATATCGAATGCCGGCTCCAGAACCCGAATCAACATATGATTGCCGGCGACAATTTCGGTTTCTGCCGCTGCACAAACGATCGAAATCGGCGTCTCGCCAAGATGAAAGTCTTCTGCAGAATATTTCCTTAACGGACTTCCGTTACGGCGATCGTAGGCCACCTTCACATCAATGAGTTCTGGACGTTCCGATTTACGATCGCCAAACAGGATGCGGAACCCTCCCTTTCGGCGGCGAACTCGAAACGGCTTCGGCTTCGCGGTGCCCGTTAGTTCGCGAGGGCTTTGGGTGCGAGCTCTTTCCTGAGCCGACTTCAGCATTTCATAGTCAACCAGATAGCCCTGTCGATGGTTATCTGTTCCGATGGAAAACACATCCAACAGCACTCGAGGATCTTCTTCACCCGGATCCTGTGCCAGCGTCTGGCAGATTTCGGCAACTGAGTTCTTCACAAAACGCAGCGTCGCAACTCCGTTTACGTACTTGCCTTTGAAGTGAGATGAAGATTCGCTCCAGTCAGTATGAGCCGGATTTTCGGCGTCCCCAAAAAAGCGAGCCAGCGGGGCGTCATCAATGCAAACGATTGCTCGCAAATCCCGAGTCAGTTTGCTGCGAACGTCGGAAATCAGAATTCCTTCTCTGATAAACAACGGACGCTTCAGGTGCGAACCATCCGCCTTCTCCAGAAACACGTCGAAGTGTGAAACCTGGTCCTCGCCATCCTTCTGACGCACCATCACCGGCACCCGAACTCCCACACGCTTGTAGCTGGAATACTGTTCTCGAATTTCGTCCGCAAGATCTTCAGGAATGATCTTCTTAGACCATTTGGGAGCTGCCATGCGATCGCACATATTCAGCAGATACAAACCATGTGCCTTTTTATCCAGGCCCCAGGTCGCCAGTTCCAGCAACGGCCTTGTCTGAGCTTGCTGCAAGGGCGAAAACGCTTTCACAACGTCAGCGATGGAATCAGCACTGATCACGAATTCACTGCCGGGACCTTCTACTGTCACGACAAGTTCGTGGTTGAGAATCGGATGAAAGTAGTCTTCCGTTACATACTGAGCAACCTGATCGGCTGACCAATCGGGATCGCAGTAAGGAACAACAACGGACAAGCCCGGCTCGCTCTTGCGTTCCAGACAAAAGTCGCGTTCGAATTGATCGATAAACGCGTTGTCTTCCAGTGGCCGATGTAAGGTTTTCTTTGCGGCTTTCGGACCAAACCAACCGTCCGGTGTATAACTTCTGTCATTCACCTGATGAGACCGCAAGATGGACTGCCCAACCAGCAGTCGGCGACGGTCGTCATGCCGCACGGTCACCGCAAAAAAAGAACGCAATCGACTGCAACGCGGAAACACAAACTTCCCCAGCCCCCAACGTCCTCGATCTGTTGCTGACTTGCCTGACTGTCCTTCAGCTCGAAAAAAATAATAAAACGGATTCCGAACTCCAGATACTTCATGATATTGATCGACATCACCCGTCAAACCCGTTGTGCCGCTGTCTTCAAAAACCAAAAAACGCACAGGTTCATCTTTGGCGGCAACATCGCGAAGCCCGTTATTAGGGGCCTGAAAATGAGCCCAACCGCCCTTAAAATAGGGTTTGGCGGTTTCAGCTGACAATGCGTGAGTTTCGCCAGACAAAAAAATCCGAACAGCAACCGGCCCCGACGATGAAGGGCGTCTGGCGTCCAGGGAATTCTGAATCGCTTCACGAACGAATGCGCGCAAGTCAGTGTCTGAGGCGAAGAATTCACCTTGCGTTGCTTCTCGATTTTTAAATCGAGGACTTACCTGATTAAAGTGCCATCCGGGTTTCACAGGCTAACCGCAAGCCTTTCGTGGCATTGGGAATATCCATGTGGCGACCATGCCACCGTGAAGTTTGCGTGGCAATCAGACCACACAGACTTCACGATTTCTAATCGTGACATGGGTGGCAGGACGGATCAATACGTGAACTGCCACACTCAGCCGAAATTGTGATTCCTCCGCGCAACAGACCGCTACGTTCGCCTGCCTTTCCCGAACAAGGCCCGGTACCAGAACGGCTGAGTCAGACTATTCGCTACAACCGTCACTGTTGCAGTAATGCATTGCAAGGGAACCTGCCCCAAAACATCCGGAAAGGGAAACTCGGGCCTGCGAACGCCATTTCGCTTTGCTTCCCCCCTCTCGCCCAACGTTCATCCAGAACACAGCCAACCTGGTCAACTAACCAATGGGGATGTCCAACACTGAAACAAAAAAACAGATTTACCAGGCAAGTGGGGACTTGCCCGCATCGATAAGTCGTGCGGCTCAGGCATTGCTGCTTGTTCATCCAACCGCTTCGACATCTGCAGCGACAGACGTCTACTGTCAGCATTAGTTCAATCATAAAGATTACATCACGAGACCACAACATGCGGAAACCCAAAGCCTCACTAACACGGCTCCCCTCCCTGCCAACGATTGCAATTGAAGTTCTGCGAATATTTTCTGACCCGAATGCTCCGATTCAAAAAGTCGCGGACCTTGTTCAGGCTGACCCCGCCATCGCAACCAAGTTGTTGAAGGCAGCTAATTCCAGTCGATTCGGATTGCCCAGAGAAGTCGCGAACCTGCGTCAGGCAATCGCGCTAATGGGCAAGGCCAAGGTGACTCCGATCATTCTTAGCTTTTCACTTGCATCAGAATCCATTGAATCAGAAGAACACGCGGCGGTGTTTAAACGCTATTGGCTAAGGACATTCGTACAGGCAACGGCTGGCGAAGTGATCGGTTCGACCTACGGACCGGGCTTTGCAGCCGAATGTTTTACACTCAGCCTGCTGGCCGGAATTGGTCAACTGGGGCTACTGAAGCAGGGAGCCGAACAATATATAAACTGTGTCGAACGAGCGGAATCCGGAGAAGCATCTTTGGACAGCATCGAACGCGAAGTTTACGGGATGACGCATGACGAAATCACCCTGGAAATGCTTGAACAGTCTGGACTGCCGAAACGCTGCATCGATGCAATTGCAGCCACAATCCCGTCACTGAACTTCACGCCAGAGGACGAAGACACCATCCGACTGGCAGAAGTCACCAGTGCGGCAGACGCGTTCGCCCGCTACCTTTGCGACGCCGATTGTGGACTTGCGCTTGTGGTCTTTCAGGACCGCCTTGCAAAAATGGAAACGTCTGTGCTGACCTTCGACTACGTCACATCAGAAGTGCGAGAAAAACTGGACGGATCTTCCGCCTTGTTTGATATCGATCCAACAACACTGCCAGACCCCGAAGAACTGCTTCAGGATGCTCTGGACCAGCTGTCGGAATTTACAGAACGAATGAACGGCGGGCAGGACCATGACCTTCCTGATGAATTGTTGGCAGAAAACGGCCGCCTGAAGCAGCGAGTTGAAGATCTGATCCGCCAGACAAGCACAGATGCTCTCACCGGAATTGCAAATCGAGGTTTTTTTGACATACGCCTGAACGAACTGACGCAACAATGTCTGCGTGGCCAGCGACGAATGGGCATTGCCGTAGTCGACATTGATCACTTCAAAAGCGTCAACGACACCTATGGGCACCAGGCGGGTGATCACATTTTACAGGATGTCGCATCCACGCTTTCACAAGTCGTTCGAGCCAATGAAACTCTGGCACGTTATGGAGGCGAAGAATTTGCCGTGTTGATGGAGGACATTCAGGTTGACGGCATGAACGTCATGGGAGAGCGACTGCGAAAAGCAATTGCAGAGTTAAAAATCAGCTTCGAAGGTAAGCACATTCCGGTCACCATCAGCATTGGAATCGCAACTGGTATCCCAACCAATGACGGATTCGGGCTGCCGCTGTTCGCCAGAGCTGACGCTGCTCTTTACAGCGCCAAGCAGGACGGCAGAAATCGTGTCTGCGTCGATAACTCGCCCGTGGCAGATTTCGAACGCGTCAGTCCGCCAATTCCTGTAAAATCGACAGCAAACGACTGAACTATCAATCAGTAAGCGGGACCACCAGGTTTCGATATCACCGACTTTATAATTGAAGCTAACCGTAGTTCTGGAACGGCATCCGGAACTACCGTTAGTCGATTTCCAATCGGAGCTTCGCGGCTCTAAGATGCAGTCAGGTAGACTCAGCAAACGCCAACGATTCAGCAATTAAGCACGGACGGCTGACAAAATGAACGAGAATCCGGATACTCCTCAGGAAACACTAAACGCACTGCGGCAGAAAATCGACGAAGTCGATAGCCGCCTGGTAGCAATACTCAACGAACGAGCCCAGCTTGTCGTTGAAGTTGGTCGCTGCAAACGCGGTTCAGGAACTCCGATCTACGCACCACATCGCGAAGCCGAAGTGCTTAACCGCGTACTTAGTCGCAACAAAGGCCCGCTTCCCGACCGAACGATCGAAGCCGTCTATCGCGAATTGATGAGCGGCAGCTTCTTTCTTGAACAACCGCTGCGAATTGGATACCTCGGCCCCAAAGGAAGCTACGGGCACGTCGCTGCGATGCAGCACTTTGGGTCCAGCGTAGACCACGAAGACCTGCGAGCGATTGAAGGAGTCTTCGTGGAAGTCGCACGAGGCCACGTGGACTACGGTTTGGTGCCCATCGAAAATTCAACCGGCGGCGGACACCTGGAAACCATGGATGCACTGTCGAGGCACCATCACCTGTTAAACATCTATGCGGAAGTTCAACTGGAAGTAAATCGCAGCCTGTTGGCCAATTGCCAGCCTGATAAAATTTCACGTATCCACGCCAGCAGAGACGGCTTGGCATTGTGTCGCACCTGGCTGTCGACTCAGTATCCGAATGCTCAATTGATCTCTGCAGCCAGCAGTGCAGACGCTGTGTTGGCTGCTGCCGCCGAAACCCAAAAATCACCCGAAACAGGAATCGCGGCAATCGGCAGCCAACTTGCCGGTGACATCCATGGGCTGCACTGTGTTTTCGACAATATCAGCGATCAGCCCACCAACATCACACGATTCCTGATTCTGTCGCGACAAAAAGCCAGCCCATCGGGCGACGACAAAACTTCCGTGCTGTTCACCACCGAAGACAAACACGGCGCGTTGGTCAACGTGCTTTCCGTCTTCGACAAAGCGGAAATCAACCTGACACATATCGACAAGCGTCCCAGTGGAAAGATGAACTGGGAATACACGTTTTTCATCGATGCCGTCGGACACCAGGAAACCCCGGAATTTGCCACCGCAATTGAAGAAGCTCGTCAACACTGCAAAGAACTGATCGTCATGGGAAGCTTCCCACGCAGCAGACGCGTTTTGTAAAGCCACACCCATTCAAAAGCTTTTTGCTGAATTGGGCGGCGACTGGGACTTCTGAAGCCCGTGAACCCTGGAACTTGACTGGAATTCACCCAAATCGGCCATTTTCGGGAAATTTGTGGCCCGGAATCCATGGCAGAAATGCGGCAAAAGGTGGGAAATCCGCCTGATAGCCACGAAAGTCAGGATTCCTGCCTCTCAGAGAGCAAATCCGCGATATGCCCAGTTGAGATAGTTCAATATTGTCGATAAGCTTCCTCGTTCGCGGCTCAGCACCTTGTTGGGATTCCTGCTGCTTGGAAGCCGCACTACTGTGTGCAGTCACACAAATAATCAAAATTCGGTGCTTAAATACACGGGGTGAATCAGAAAATTCACCCAAAACTCGGAGCAAGACTCGTGACTATTGATAAGTCGTTGAAAAAGCCAAGTGGCGTAATTCGTCTTCGAAACGTCCTGAAACGCGACGAACGCGTCAAAATCCTGATGGATCAGGACCGTTGGGTTGACGGCCAAAGCCCTATGGGACTTGCAAAAGTTCGCATTGCTAAAGCTGTCGCTGGTAAGAAAAAGAAGAAGACTGCTGAAGAGTAGTCTTACTGATCACAGACCAACGAAAAAAACATAGAGCCAGTTCAATGCCGATTGAACTGGCTTTTTTCGTGCGCCAAAACTGGGTCGAAAAACCTCAGCTGAAGGTCACCGATCTACTGGAGGCGCAAAAACAAACGCCTGGAGGTGGCGTTACCTCCAGGCGTCTGTTGAGTGTTCATCAAGAAAAACTTAGATCAAGCAAACTACTTCGTTGATGCCTGAGTCACCTGAAGCTGCGGACGTAGCTTTTCTTTGCGAGCCTCAACCAGTTGCTGAGCTTTGTTCAATTCCGCTTCGGCTGCCGCAAGTTTCGCCTTAGCTTCTTCGGCTTGCTGCTGCATCGGCACGGTGTCAGCTGCCATCGTCTTCATCATTTCCTGAGCGGCCATCATTTCTTTTGTGGACGCATCGACGATTGCTGTCACCGCAACGATCTCCGCTTTGGTACTGGTCACCTTCTTTTCAACTTCAACCAACTGTACCTTGGTTGTCGCCAGTGCTGCTACCTTGGCCACTGTCGCCTGTTCCAGAGCATCAACCGATTTCTTAACTTCTGTGTCGGCCGCCAGCATACTTAAAGCCGATTTTGCCTGTTCAACAGATGCCTGCAAAACGGGAATTGCCTGTTCCGTTTTCGTAACAGTTTCTTTCATTGCCGCATGCTGCTGTTCCGTAGAAGCCACAACCGCTGTCAAGTTTGTCATCTTCGTTTTAGAATCGGCGATCAACTGAGTCTTTGCCTGAACCAGTTGCTGTGCAGCTTCAATCTGCTGCTGCTTTTCTGCCAAAGCGGCTTCTGCCTCAAGCGAAGCGATTTCCACAACCTTCTTTTCTTCCTGCTTCTTTTCCAGCAACTTCAATTCGTCTCGCAAAGCAAGGTATTGCTTCCAGCGTTCAACATCAGCAACAGCAGAATTGACGGCTTCCTGAGCAACGTTCACCTTGCCCTGACTGGCGGCCAATGCTTCATCAAACGGTGGCAGCGCCGCCGCAAGATTGTCCATGTTTTTCTTTTGAGCAACGACCTGCTGTTCGTCAGCGACAACCTGTTTTTTTGACGTTTCAACCTGCTGAGTAATTTTGGCAAGGTCTGCAACAATCGCCTTCATCGCCGAATCAGTTGCAGCCAGTTCAGCAGTCTGAGCGGCAACCTGAGCATTCAAGGCTTCCACACTTTTCTTCAGTCCGGCATCGTCGGCAATCATCTTTGAAGCCTGGACAGCTTTTTCTGCAGCAGCCGTCAATTCGGGCACAGCCTTCTGAAGCGACGCCAGCTGCTGCTGCGTTTCCGTTTGCTTCTTTTTAGTGGCCACCAGACTGGCCTCTTCAGCTGCCAGCATCGCACGTCGATCTGCTAAAGTCTTCTCAGCGGCAGCAGATGCCACCTTGGCGGCTTCCAGTTTCTGCACATGAGCAACCTTGGCGTTTGTGGCTGCTTCAAGCTGTGTGCGAGCTTCTGCTAACGCTTTGTTGGAAGGCTCAACCTGAGCTTCTGCAAGCTGCAACCGAGTTTCCAGCAGCGGAGGATTGGTTGTCAGATTACCAACACGCACTCCGTCGGCCGCATTCCAAACTCGAATTTCCCCCGTCCAGTCACCCGCGACAACGCGGTTGGAATCGTCGCAATGAGAAACCTGCAAGGCTAAATCGCCGAATGCTTCGAATGCCAACTGCTGTGCACCGTTTTGATCCCAGATCTTTGTGACCTTGTCTCGACCGCAAGACACAAGGCGTCCGTCGCGGCAGAATTCCATTGATAGAGTTCCGCCTCCATGAGCATTCCACGACTTGATGTTTTTTCCCTCTTCCATTTCCCAAAGCTGAATCGTTGCGTCTTCGCTGGCCGATGCCAGGATGTTGCTGTCGATTCGCCACGAAACCGCATTGACGCCAGCTTTGTGGCCTGGCAGTGTCAGATACTCGCGACCAGTGTACGACTCCCAAACGTGAAGTCCGCCGGCACGGTCTGCGGTTGCCAGCAAAATGCTGTCAGGACTGAATTCCAAAGACGTCACCCAGTCGGTGTGTTTAACAATTTCATACGCGAGCTCGCCAGTTGCGGTACTGTAGACTCGCACAACCTTGCCGGGACCACCGATGGCCACGAAAGTCTGGTCGGCACTGATGTCAGCAGCCAGAACTTCATCCAGTTCGTCGCCCACCTGAATGATGCGCTGTCCAGTCTTAATGTCCCAGACAACAGCCAGCCCTCTTGCTGCACCCTGTCCGCCGCCAGCCAACAGCAAAGCTCCATTGCGGCTGAATTTCAACACGCGAGGCTGGCCTTCAGGAAACTCAAGCACACCCAACGGCTGAAGCGTTTCACTGCTGTACAGAACAACCTGCTTTTGACCAGCTACGGCAACCAATTTCGCCCATGGGCTGGTTGCGATTGCAGAAACAGCGGTTGTGGCCTCTGTATGAACAAGTGGTTCCAACCCCAGAACGTCTGGCAGTGGAGCTGGGCCTTCCGGTCGAGTTCCCGCAGCTGACGCATCGACTGTCAAGTCTACTTTGGGCTTCGCAGGAAGCATGACCTTGCTGGACGACGTTTCTGGAGCCCCCGCATCGATCCATGCTTTTACCGTCTGAATCATCGCATCCGGAATCTTGTCCGAATTTGGTGGCATGTACGGTTCGCTGTCATGATTGATCAGCATAAACAAATAGCTGTTGGCAGCGTCGCCCGGCTCAATGGCCGCGCCGCTACCGCCGCCCTGCATCATGGCCGTGTAGTTTGACAGGTCCAGATCAGCCGTCTTCTTGTTCGTGTTGTGGCAGCTGGCACACTTGGAACGAAAGATCGGTTTGATGTGATCTTCGAAATTCAGTTTTTCCTGACCAACCGCGACTGACGTCAGGCTGAAACCAAGAACGGCGGAAAGGAAAATTTTACTGGCAGGGTAATTCATAATGCAGCTCCGTTCGGCACAGGGCGCGGCGGGGAATTTCAGTGGACGACCGCAACGTGAAAGGCGGCTAAATTTTGCTTAGTGACGTAGTCTTTGTTATCGGCAACCAGGACCAAATCAGAAAAGTTTAACAACGGCAGGCTGAATAACCGCTAAGCCCGTTCGAGACTGACCAAATCAGATCACTCGAATGGTCATGTTCACACCGACCGGTAAATCACCCCAATACACTAGTGATTGAACAGGAATTCACGAGAGTTCAAAAGCGACCAGAAGATGTCTTCCAATGCCTGTTGAGGATTCTCTTCTTCAGAGGCCACAGCCACCAGCCGATTCAATTCGGTTTCTGTTGGCGGACGACAGAAGCTTCTTACATACAGTTCAGTGATGATTTCTGCGGTGGTTTTCTTTTCTTTCAGCATCGCTGGAATCAAGCCACCCTCTCTGATTTTGTTGTTCACGGTATCACCGTTCATCAGGTGCAGCGCCTGTGAAAGATTTGGTTCCATCTTCACTTCGCACGAACAAACGCTTTCGCGGGCAGCTCGACCAAACGTCGTCAGAAAGTAGGTCGACGTCTTACCGTCAGCAATGTGGACAGCTCGAGCGCCCACGGGAAGTCCGGGGAACTTGTTGCTTGTCGAAGTAACCTGCGTAATGCAGTCCAACATCACTTCCGCACGCAGACGGCGAAGTTCTGCGTGAGCAAAGTTGCGGTGATCTGTTTCGTTTGTGGGATTTGTCTGAGTCGAAAGCTGATATGTGCGAGACATACAGATGTCACGCACAAGTCGACGAAAGTCATAGTTATAGCCTGTGAATCGCGTGCCAAGTTCGGCCAGCAATTCAGCATTCACAGCGGGGTTGCTGACTCGTACGTCATCCACCTGATCAATAATTCCCTTGCCAAAGAAGTGCGACCAGACGATGTTAGCCAGGTTTGTGGCAAAGTACGGATTCTCAGGAGATGCCAGCCATTCGGCCAGAACTTCGCGGCGGTCGCGGCCTTTCAAATCAGGAGTTTCGCCTCCCAGAAATTTGGGAGCCATGTTGCGACCGTCAACCAGGTGCTTCACTTCTCCGCCACCGCTGTTGAAGATGATCTGTTCTCGTGGGTCTTCCGCCCTCTTGCGTCCGATTTGGGAGAAGAACGCAGCAAAGCTGTAATAGTCATCCATCGTCCAGCGGTCGAACGGATGATTGTGGCACTGAGCACATTGGATACGCATACCCATGAACACCTGAGCCGCGTTTTCGGCAACCTTCAGCGTCTCAGTTTCTGTTTGATAGTAGTTGGTCGCCGGATCGCTGAACGTGCCCCCCTTTGATGCCAACAGTTCGCGAACCATGACATCGGTTGGAGTGTTGCTGGCGATCTTTTCCTTCAGCCAGTTGAAGTATCGCAGCATGGGCTTCTTTTCAACTCGATTAGCAATCGTTCGCACCTGCAGCAGTTCGGCCCATTTCATAACCCAGATATCAACAAACTCTTTGCGTTGCAAAAGCTGGTCGATCACCTTTTCGCGTTTCTGAGTGTCAGTGTCAGCGATGAACATCGCGAATTCTTCAGAACTCGGCATCGTGCCGGTAATGTCTACGAATACTCGACGCAAAAATTGTTCGTCGCTGCAGACTTCCGCCGGAATGATTCGTAACTTGCGAAGCTTGTTGTTAACCAGCGTGTCGATGTAGTTATTTTCGGGCGTCTTCGGGTCTTCGTACTGCAGCCCCTTCGGCAACACAATAAAGTGTGACCCAACGGTGTGAGTTTCGAAGCGAGCCATAATGAAGGCTTCGCCACGCTCGTGAGCTGTCACGATGCCCTTTTGAGTGATCTCCGCAGACGTTTCGTTGTTGGAACTGAAGACTGCGAGCGAGGTGACATCGCGATCGGTACCGTCCGAATATTTGGCTCGCACCGTCAGCCGTTGAGTTTCACCTTCTCCATCCAGCACAGCCGTTGATGGATACAGTTCTACAGACAACACCTTCGCAACTTCGGCAGGTTTCGGATCATCTTGTGCCCCGGTCTTCAACCAGCGAACCAGTGTACCGAATTGCTCATCACCCACCTCAAATCGCTTACCACCGGTGTGAGGAACTTCGCCTGTACATTTCTGAATCAGCAAGCTTTCCTCCGGCAACGCCAGATTAATGCGTCGCCCTGGAAGTTCGCGGGTTAGCCGAAAATGGTCGCCAGCAGGGTCAAAGCCGAACAGTGACAAGCGAAAACCATCTTTGCCTCTGGCTGCTCCGTGACAGCTTCCGTTGTTACAACTGGCCTTCATGAAGACGGGCATTACATCAAGACGAAAGCTGATCGGTGGTTCCATTGACGAGTTAACCACAGTCACGGGAACATCGACAGAGTGCCCAGCGTATGTCACCGCGATTTTTGTGCTGCCATCAGCGACTGGAAAAGCAGCGTGAGCTTCCAGCTTAATCAAGCCTTCGTTTTCGACCGTCATCTGGGCTTTGTCAGTGACATCAAACGTCAGACCGTTCGCCATCACAGCCTGCACCAGGATTGACTGGCGATCACGAACGTTGGACAGGTTCACGTCCGCCGGACTAACGGTGATCGAAACTGGCTGCGCTTCCTGAGCACTTGAGTGCGAATTGCCGATGAGTACTGAGACAGCCAGAACGGCAAGAAACGTTTTTGATGTATTCATGATTCAAATCCGACAAATTGAAATTGTGTCGTCTAAGAGCTTAATGTTGCACCGGACTCAACAAAGCCTGGCGATCCTGTTCCACCACTTCTGCAGCACCGACAAACTCAGTTCACCAGAATATGGTTGAACGTAAAGCGAAGGTCTTAAAATTAATCTGCCTACTCGCCGCTGATTTTCTTAGCTTCGAGCCGTAGTTTTTCCAAACGCGTGAGTCGTTTTTCTGCCGGAGGTTGCGGTGCTGCAGCAACAGCTGCAGCCTTCGGTTCTTCTTTCTTGGGGGCCGTAGCAACTGGCTTTGGAAGCGGCTTGTCGATACGCAACTCAGTGTTTCCCACTCGAGCATGTGTGATCGGCTCGTTATTTTCAGTTACCACAACCGTGCAGAAGATGTTCTTATGATTGCCTGCCGGGCTGTCAGCTTCTGTCTTCACTTTAAAGATCAGCTCTTTCGTGTCCTTGGTCACTTCCAGAGGCTCTGCGGTCACTTTGTGCGGCAAACCAACCAGTTGAACCTGAGCCGGTCCGGCCAAGTCTTTCAGAACTTTCACGTCGACCACAATTTCCGTTTCCTGTCCCAACTCGACAGTGGCTCGCTGTAGTGCCAGCCCAACATACGGATCGGCAACTTCCAGAGTTGCCATTTGTGATGACGTCCACGCGGTGCCATTAACGTTGGCAGATGCCATTGCATAAACGGGCCACTTTCCAACTGCTGCGTTACCGTTGGCACTAATTGGGTAAAGAACTTCGGTCTGCCCTTTCGGAAGCTTCACTGAAGTTGTCGCACCAATACCCGGCGAACGGAACGGAAACTGAACGCTGATATCCTCGTCCCAGCCTTCCTTCTTCCTGGCAATGATCTTCAGCTGCATCGAACCATCCTTAACAATTGGCACGTTGGGCTGCACAATTTCGATTGAAAAGGGAAGTTCTTCAACAACGACAATCGCCAGGCGATTGACATCTTTCCATGCGTACAAAGATTGCCCCGGCCCAGAAATCACATAGTCGGCACGATTCTCGTATCCGCCGCTGATGTTCTTGCCGTCTTCGTTTAGCTTTGCTCGAAAATCAACAAGACTGCCACCCAAAGGAGCATCGGCAGCCGCTTCGAAAACAACCGGCATCGTGTTCAAGTTAGCAGGCATCGGTGACGCAACGATGTTAATGCCAGTCGGCAGTGACATGTCTTCCAAAACAAGTTCGCCACCAAAATTGGCTCGACTTGCTGAAATGATGCTTCCAAAGCGGCTACCTCGAGCAACATAAATTCGTTGCTGATTTTGCGAATAGCGAGCAACTCGCGGAATACCAAGTGTCAGCTTGGGAGTAACCGGCTGAAACTCAATCCGGTACACAAAGTCGTTACCGCCTCGACCAAGATGATCCATAATTCGAACGGCGTATTCACCGTCTTCGGGAACCGCAAAACGGATATAGCTATCTGGTCCTCGCGAATCGTCGTTACCCCCCAGAACCTTGCCATCCTTCACATTGAAGATGTGCATTACGGGGTCGATGCCGGTACGAATTCGTCGGCCATAGCATTCCACTTCAAACGTCTGGCCTTTAGTAGCTGTAAACTTGAAATAGTCATGATCGCCGGCGACTTCCAAAACACCATTAAACGCAGATGGAAACGCAACGGCGGTGGCTTCGGCCAATGAGTTATTGGGTTCAGCTTCAAATGTATTAACATCCGGCGACACGCGAACCGTGTGGCCGGATGGACTGATGCCGCGTTCGTCCTGCGCAAAAATCTGAATTTCTTCAGCGCCGCTGGCGGGTAGAGTTATCTTTTGAGTAATTGGACCACCAGCATCGCCGATGAAAGTGAATTCAACCTCTTCACCAGCCTTGCCTCCCGCAGGGAACACGGCAGTTGGGCGAGGAAATTCGCCAACGTGCAATCGATAGCGACAATTGCCATTACCCGAATAGCTGCTTTCACGCATTTCGATGGTGTACTTACCGTCTTCCGGCACAATGATCGAAGTCACAGCATCCTGGCGAACCAGCGGCGAATCATCGACGGCGGAAAGCTCAAAACGGTTTTCGTCCAGAATCGCAATGTAAGGATCAAACAAAGTCTGACCGAATCTCATGCCTTCCACTTCGACGGAAAGTCGCTGGCCTTTCTTCGCCTCAACAACGAAGTAATCTACGTCTTCATTTTGAATAACGCCGTCAACCGTCACGTTTTGCTCAATCGCCTGTGGAGCGGAAAACTCAGTATTGGGTTCTTTTTCCGGAACCGCTGGCAATGCTCCCACAAAGAATGTCCGATAGTCGGAAACGCCCGTCTTTGTACGAATGTGAACAGTCTTCTCGCCCAGCTCGCAATCGGCGGCTACCTTTACGGTGACTCGAACGATCTTGTCATTCTTTTCATCGGGCTCAATCTTCAACACTTCAATGCTGGGTTCGTAAAACAGAACCTCTTCAGCATCCTGCAAACGAGCTCCGGAAAACGTCAACACATGCTCAGCGCCACGCTGGATGCCTCGAGGAGTGATCACCGTAATCAACGGATCCGATGCCTCAACAGCAGCAGTGCAAAGAATTAACGACGCAAGCAAATAACGATAACACATTACAATTCCCCCCCTGGAAGGAAACGTAAAAATCAAAAGTGGAAACTGTATGACAGCCGATCGTCTGTAACAACGTTCCTCAACGGCCTGTAGACACAAGCGAGTGAAGAAAGCAACCGGCCAATTGTGGTGGGATTTGAGGTTGGCAACGTTCTTTCATGAACGTCGAATCAGCAAACGAATTGTAGTTCCAATCAACACAAAATCATTCGCCAGTTGTATCGCTGGAATGCTGCTGTGCCCCAATCGGCAAACAGCAGCTTCCGTGTCATTAATACATACGGTGAAATCAGACCAGCAGCTCTCTGCGAACTTTTCCACCATCAACAATTTCAATCGGACGATCGCCAGGGGCCATCAATTCCTTGTCAGCCGTAATACCCAGGCAGTGATAAATTGTGGTGGCCCAGTCAACGACGGTCAGCGGCTTTTCTTCCGGCTCTGTGGCTGTTGAGTCGGACTTGCCGTAAACCTGTCCGCCCTTAATTCCTCCACCCGCCATAACCACGCTGAACACTTTCGGCCAGTGGTCTCGACCAGCTGTTGCATTGATTTTAGGAGTACGACCAAATTCGCTGGCAAGCACAACCATAGTGTCCTGCAGACGACCACGTTCATCCAGATCCTGGATCAACCGTGCGTAAGCCTGGTCAAGTTCGGGCACCTGTCGCTTTATGCCACTTTCGATATTGTCGTGCATGTCCCAGCCACCGTAGGTCAATGTCACGAATCGAGAACCCGCTTCGACAAGTCGGCGAGCCATCAGCATTCGAGCACCAGCGGTGTTGCGACCGTATTCATCTCGCAACTTATCAGGCTCTTTATTCAGGTCGAACGCTTCACGCGCTTCAGGAGAACCCACCATTCCGTAGGCCCGCTGATAAAAGGTGTCAACGGCGTCCAACGCGTCCGCTTTTTCCTTGGCCACGAAGTGTTCGTTAACGGCCTCCAGAACGCTGCGACGTCGAGTAAACCGCTTGTCATCAACTCCACCAGGAAGCTGCAGGTCTCGAACGGTAAAGTTGCCCGCAGCCGGATCAGATCCCAGACTGAACGGAGCGAACGAAGAACTCAGGTAACCAGTTCCCGCAAATTCGTTCGGCTGGTTAGGAATGCAGACATACTGCGGAATATTGTTACGCGGGCCGAATTCGTGAGTAACCACGCTGCCCATGCTCGGATACGACAAAGCTGGACTTGGACGATAGCCCGTGAACATATTGTGAGTACCACGTTCGTGAGCTGCTTCGCCGTGAGTCATTGACCGACAGATGGCGATCTTGTCGGCTACCTGAGCTGTCTTCGCCCAGGTTTCATTAAGAAAAGTGCCACCCACATTTGTCTGGATGGATTTCATCGGCCCACGATACTCAATAGGAGCATACGGTTTGGGGTCGAAGCTTTCCTGGTGTGCCATACCGCCGGGCAGGTAGATGAAGATGACGGACTTTGCAGTGCCTTCAACACTTTCATAGTTCTTCAGATCCGCCTGAGCTGTCTGCAACTTCAAATACTGGGAAAGGGTGAGGCCGATGCCACCGCAAAAGCCAACATGCAAAAAGTCACGACGAGAATTTCCACGACGCATTTCAGAACTCCGAGGTAAAAAAGTTTGCGACCAGCAAGTGAAAGGGCCGGCACAGCGGGGCAGGGATTGTAGGCGGGAATTTGGGCAGGATGTAAACGTCTTACAACGCCTTACATTGACTCATATGTTGCGCTCGCAAAACCAGGTTGTCAACTACTCATTTTTAAAAACTGAACACATGTACACCCACGGCGTTAGCTTTGCAACAAAACCGGCGGCACAATCCCTCTCTTCACCGGGTCACCATGGTGAGCTTTCATGATCCAATCGACGGTGAACTCTTTCGATAACTTTGATTAAGTGTTCCCGAAGCACTAAGTTTCGTGATTCAGGTTCCGTTTTCAAAGTCGGGCAGGTCTCAGGTCGCTCAGTCTCAGCCCACTTCCCTACACGGACAGCTCTGCACCAGTCCAAAGAATCAACACCATGACAACAGTACTCATCGACACACACTGTCATCTGGATGCTGAAGCGTTCCGGCAGGATCTGGACGACGTCATTCAGCGCGCTCTGGATTCGGGCGTCAAGCGGATGGTCACCATTGGCATCACGCTTCAAACAAGTCAGGCCGCCGTTGTCGTAGCCAACCGCTACGACTGTGTGTCTGCTGTTGTTGGAATCCAGCCCAACTACGTTCAGGAAGCCGGTCCCGATGACTGGCAACAGATCAAGGAACTATCCACGCACCCTCAAGTGGTGGGCGTCGGCGAAACGGGACTCGATAAATACTGGGACTTCGCTCCACTGGAAATCCAACGCGAATACTTCCAACGGCATCTTTCATTTTCGCGACTTTCAAAGAAACCATTTGTCGTCCATTGCCGCGAGGCTGAATCGGAAGTCCTGGAGGAGCTTCGCAAAGATTTTCAAAACGGCCCACTTAACGGACTGATGCATTCGTTTTGTGGTGATGCAGCCATGGCGGAGGAATGCGTCGCAATGGGCATGCATATTTCCTTTGCTGGAATGCTGACGTTTCGCAAAAGCAGCGAACTGCGAGAAGTGGCTGGCACGGTTCCACTGGACCGCCTGCTGGTTGAAACCGATTCGCCATATCTGGCTCCGCACCCGAATCGAGGCAAACGAAATGAACCGGCATGGGTGCAGCACACCGCCGCGTGCCTTGCGGAAATTCACGAAATCAGCCTGGAAGAACTTGCCGCTGCCACAACAGTCAACGCAGAGCGTGTCTTCCAATTTAATTCGCAGACATAACCGCCTCAGACGCGAATTCCAGGCGGGCTAAGCAAGTAGGCCGGATGACACGCTTCGCACCTTGTGGTTATTCTTTTGGCAAGTGGTAAACAGAAAACGCCGCCAGCAAGCTGACGGCGATTCGGGCGAATTTTGATTTCGAATCCTTAACCTAACACTGCTTTCGAAAGGATTCGTATCCGACAAATTATTGGCCCAGAAATGTGGCTCTCAACCATGCGTTCTTACGACGTTCCAGTTCCATCATGTTTTGAAAGAATCCGCCGTTGGCTTGTCGTTGTGCAAAGATTCCTCGGTTTGAGTTACCGCGACGAGCTGCTTCAACTTCGCTGCCAGACGTGATTGAAAATGCGATAATTAGAGCAACTGCCCCTGTGATGACCTTCTTCATAACAATACCCTTTGTCACTGTTGATTGTTGGAGTTCGCCGAATCAGTGGACACTCACCGCGTCGGCATGCATGTTAATCTGCATGCCTTTTGGTCGACTTTGCCAGCAGTGGCGATGAGCAAGTCTGGGCAAGTTATCAACAGACTGGCAAATACTGCCGGTTAAGCAATCGGCTGTAACCACTGTGACGAATAATCGGACAGCGTGCACCACTGCGGATCACACTCAACCGCTGATCTTTCACATCGGAATCCGCCTGCGGCCAACTTCCAAAGAAGCCGCCGTCCTGCGTGCCTTCCGATAGTCATCAACCAAAAGCAACCTGACCGGCCACCGGAGAATCACAGGTAGCCAGCAATTCTTCAAGCTGCTGTCTAATTTGAGCAAAGGCGTTGGTCGCAACATAGCCCGTTGCTAAGCAATCGTGCCGCCTTCGAACTAACGTCCGTTTAACGGAACGCTCAGAATTCGTCTGCGATTCGCAGCAACTGAGGAATAAACAGCGCAAAGGCGCGAGCACGGTGGCTTAACTTTCGCTTAACCAGCGGACTAAGATCGCCGAACGTGCGGTGATATTCCGGAATCAGAAAGTAAGGATCGTATCCAAATCCGCCGCTGCCACTGGCAGTTGTCAGAATTCGCCCGCGGCACGTGCCTTCTGCTGTGACCTTCACTTCTCCCGTCGGGCTTGAAAGAGCGATGCTGCAAACGTAGCCCGCCCCGCGTTTGTCTTCAGCGACGTTAGCCAGGTCAGCGATAAGTTTTGCGTTGTTGGAATCATCGGTCGCGTGTTCACCAGAATATCTGGCGGAATAGATTCCGGGCGCACCGTTCAAGGCGTCCACCTTTAGTCCGCTGTCTTCACCGATCACCCATTGCCCCAAAGCGATCGCAACTTCGGTGGCTTTCTTCGCGGCATTGGCAGCGAACGTGTCACCGTCTTCTTCGACTTCCGGAACTTCTGGAAAATCGGTCACAGGGACCACCAGAAAACCAACGGCTGCCAGCAGTTCAGCAACTTCCTGAGTCTTCTTTTTGTTTCGACTGGCAAGCACAATTTTTCGATTCGACATTTCAGATTCCATCGTCCAACAAAACGAACTTCATACGTCTCTGCATCGCTCATATCACCTGGTCAAAAGCTTCCAGTCGCTGCCGCGTGAATCAACATGCTGGCCAGCTGATCGGAAGACAGATTAATATCGATCGGAATGCTCGTACATTCTTCCAGATTTCGAAACCACGTGTGCTGGCGTTTTGCAAACTGCCGCGTACCAGTTTTAATTTGTTCTACCGCAGCATCAAGCGGAATCGCATCGTTCAGGTGGCCAATAAGTTCTCGATAACCAATTGCCTGCGTGGCTGTCCGACCAGCTGGCGGATTCAATTCCAAGAGCTGGCGAGTTTCCTGAAGAAGTCCTTCCTGCATCATTTGATCGACGCGCAGATTGATTCGATCATGCAACCAGTCTCGCGGCGGGTCAAGCCAAAAAACGGCGCGGGGACGCTCGTCGATTGCACGTGGTTGCTGATCTTGCTGCTGCGACAATGGAATGCCAGTCAGGTGATAAACTTCAAGCGCGCGAATCACTCGCCGAGTATCATTTTCGTGCAGTCGCTTAGCGGTAACTTCGTCAACTTGCGCCAGCTGTTGGTGTAACCACGGGCGACCATGCTCTTCCAACTGTTGTTGCAGTTCTTTTCGTAGTTCCCAGTCGGCCTCCGGCCCTTCGAATACGCCTCGCAATACAGACCGCAGGTACAGTCCTGTGCCACCCACAAAAAGTGGCGTGCAGCCGCGACCAACAACCTGCTGGGCGACCTGTTCTGCCAGCTTAACAAACTCGGCAACGCTGAATTCCTGATGCGGATCAACCACATCAATCAAATGATGCGGAACAACACTCTGTTCTTCGGCAGACGGCTTGGCTGTTCCGATATCCATATGGCGATAGATCGCCATCGAATCCATCGAAATGATTTCCGC
>ERZ887942.308-NODE-308-length-40920-cov-26.992071_pt1 | contig 40920 bp, 34 predicted proteins | sample MGYA00521099_ERZ887942 | MGnify/ENA primary metagenome ERZ887942 (study PRJEB32303, sample SAMEA104408605) | aquatic metagenome | biome: Brackish water; feature: Pelagic; material: water | place: Baltic Sea | collected 2014-06-07T06:48:00 | depth 16,251 m ... | reverse complement strand
CGCTCAGGGCTGTTCACAAATAGCGCTCAGGGCGTGGCGATCGAGGCGGGTCAGGTGGTCGGCGTTTCTGAACGCACGTCAGTGACCGCAAACAACATAACCCCACCCACGGCAATCAGCACAACGAGCGAGGCGAACCCAGCGCGCTGCGAATCAAACCACTGGGTTGTGGTGGCGACCAGCAAAGGGGCTAAAAAGGCGGTCACCGAGCCCGACAGCCCGTAAAGCCCAAAAAACTGGGTCGCTTTTTCCGGCGGACAAATCTTCGCCATGAGCGTTCTGGAGGCGGACAACGCGGTCACAAAGAACAAGGCGAAAACTTGATTGGTTCCGAAATACACCACCTCGGCGATGGTTGTGAAATAAGGGAAATCCCAAACGGGCTGCGTTGACACCGTAAACCAAAAGCCGATCTGGTCGGTCTGAATCGAAACCAATGCCAGCAGTATCAAACACGTCATAAACACCGAGACCTTTAGCGTGACCAAGGACCCCAAATGATCATCGATACGGCCTCCACAATACGCGCCAATCATGGCAGACACGCTCGTGCACAACCCAAAGATCAAGAGCGAGATGGTGTCCCAATCAAAGGTTCCAGCGGCATAGACGCCGCCGAAAACCAACACACCAACCATGCCATCGTTGAACAGCATTCGGGCCAAAAGATAACGTGCAATATTGGCGTAATGTTTCAGTTGAGAGACGGTCGCAAGGACATCTTGAATCCCAGACGTTGCCGCCTGCCTAATCGTCAATCCGGACTTGGGCGTATCCGGCGTAAAAATGAGCAACGGTAAGGTAAACACCAGCATCCAGACCCCGGCGATGGGCCCAACGATACGGTCCTGTTCGTGCGCGGCCTGATCAAGCCCCCACCAAGCGACCTCCGGTAAAAACCACCAAGTCTGCGCGCCGGGCAAGGCAAAGGCGTACAGCACAAACAACATTAGCGATAACCCGCCCAGATTACCCAAAGAGAAGGCCAGACCCGACACCAAGCCCGCCCGATTTGCGGGCGTGATCGCCGGCAACATCGCATTATGGAATACTTCTGAGTAAGCGAACGCGATATTAATGAGTAGCAGCAGCCCAAATCCCCACCAGAGCGTTGCGCCGGGCGTGATGAGCCAGAGTAAACAAGCCCCAACCCCCATAAAAATGACGGTCCCCGCAATCCAGGGCTTACGTCGGCCCTGCTTATCGGCGATCGCGCCCAAAAACGGAATGGTCAATGCCAAGAACGCACCGGCCGCCGCATTCAAATAACCGATTAACGTTTGGCCGTAGACCGGGTCGCCAACCACGACACTACTGAAATAAGGGAAGAAAATGTAAATGACCACCAGGATGTAATACGGGTCTCGACCCAATTGACCACTGGTCCAACTGAAATACCCCAAGGGTGAGGCCGCCGGCGTTCCTGCGATCGAAAGGTTTGGTGTCGACATCGAGCCTCCTTAACGGATCTTAGCGCCTTATCAGTGACGCAACGCCGCGTTATCCAATGGCACCCTCTTGAGCCCATTCGATCAACGTGTCCATACTGTACCCTAAGCCCATAAGGACTGCTGCGGTATGCTCACCGACATCGGGGGATGGTTGGTTTGAGCCATGGCGGGTTGCGCCAAACCGGGCCGGCGCTCGAGGATGGATCATGGCGCCCGCTCGAGGATGCTGAAGCCGCTCGAGCGTTTCGGCGGCCTGAATTTGAGGATCATTCACGAGATCATCACGCCGATTAACGCGGCCGACCGGAATTTCATTAGCGGCAAAAAGATCGATCAGTTCTTCGGTGGAATAGGCGCTGCAATCCCCGTTTAATGGGTGCGATACAATCGCGCCATCGCGGGTCGCACTGACTTCATATAAGTCCGCAAGGTCACCCGCAAGCGCGGCCCCCTCGCCTTCAAAGCTCTGGTTCCACATCAGATCCGCCCAATTAAAGTACACCGCCGTGTCGAGCATGGACAAGGCGATATGTTGCCCCCCTGCACCGCGCTCGCGTGCGAACAAGGCAGCCGTCATAGCCTGAGCCGCCGTTAGCGCTGTGACCTTGTCAAAAATGATGGTCCGCACCATGGCGTAGGGATCTTGAACGCCTTGCGCCTCGAGAAGACCGCTCATGCCCTGAATCACATAGTCATACACTTTCTGACCGGCGTAAGGTCCAACTTCCCCCATGCCCGATATCGACAGATAAATCAGTTCCGGAAATCGAGGTTTCAAGGTTTCGTAATCAAGCCCTAATCGCTTCATTTTGCCCGGCCGATAATTCTGCAAAACAACATCAGCCGTGCCAATCAACTCCTCTGCGAGCTGTCGACCTTGGGGATGCTTTAAATTAAGGCCAACGGATTTCTTATTGCGATTGATCAACGTAAAGATCGCGCTGACCCCATTGCGGCTCGCCCCCAACCCCCGCACGCCATCGCCCCAGCCCGGTGGCTCGATTTTAATGACCTCGGCGCCCTGATCGGCCAGCATCACGGCGGCCATAGGACCAGAAACCACAGCCGACAGATCGACAATGCGCACGCCCGCAAGCGGGCCATTAGATGCGGGAAACGTTGAGGTGAACTCTTCAGACATGCCTGCATTGGATCTCGCCAATCAGGGCGAGTCAACGCTTAATTACCAGGATCAATCGCGACGGCTCATGGCCTTTGATGACCTGACCGCTCGCAGGATAACGCTCGGCAGCTTCAACGCGGCAAAAAAGCGCAGGCGCCAATCCCCCGATTAGTTTAAGTACATTTCGGAATATATTAGTTTTAATTTATTCCTTATAACAATTGAATCGGCCTTGTTACATTGCGCTCCGCAGTCTTAAACAACCCGTCATAACACATCCGGAGCACCTCCTCATGGCACAATCTCAAAGAGCGGTCGCAGACCATTACCCAACCAACCCAGATCAACCTGAGATCAAAAGGTGTCTGCCCAACACCCGCCCCGACATCGAACTCTCGGAGTGGGATCGGGCACGACAAACCAGCAAGACCTGGTCCATGGAACAAGATTAAGGCAGGCGCGCCAACAGCAGCGGAGTTTTCGATGCCCGTGTGCAAGCTCACAGCACGGGCTGCCCTGTTAATGCTCGGCTGAGCCACGCGCGCACCGTCACGTATTCCACAGCACTGGATGGCATAACATGAAGCTACCCTACTTCCTGATCGACGCGTTTACCGATCAAGCCTTTACGGGTAACCCAGCGGCCGTGTATGTGCTGAACGCGCCCCTATCCGACGATCTCATGCAAAAGATTGCAGCGGAGATGAATCTCTCCGAAACGGCTTTCGTGCTGCAGGACCGCAATGCAACCCGCCTGCGTTGGTTCACCCCCACAACAGAAGTTGATCTTTGTGGTCATGCAACACTGGCCAGCGCCCACGCCCTGTTCACGGCAATCGATCAACCTCAGCGCGGCGTTATTACCTTTGACTCGGCGAGTGGCGCGTTAACCTGCGAGCAAACCCCAGCCGGCATTCGTTTGGATTTTCCAGCGACCCCACCGAGCCCTATGCCCACCGATGCGGACATTTGCAAACAGCTCGGGGTGACCGACCCAATCTACTTCGGACGATCAAAGTTCGACTATCTGATTCACCTGTCGCGCGAAGAGGACGTGCTGGGCCTCGCCCCCAACTTCTCGGCCTTGGCAGGTATTGCGACACGCGGTTTTATCGTGACCGCTGAGGCCAATGCGGCAGACTTGGATTTCGTCTCACGGTTTTTTGCACCGGCAACCGGCGTTAATGAAGACCCCGTGACGGGATCGGCCCATTGCTGCCTGGGGCCCTACTGGGCCCGGCATCTGAACAAGCCGGCTCTACAGGCCGCCCAACGCTCCCAACGTGGTGGCAGCTTAGCGGTTGAAGTCGTGGCCGACCGGGTTTTACTTACGGGTCGCGCCATATTGGTTGGTCGCGGCGAGTTACTGCTTTAAAAAAGCAGCGCCCCTTCTGGCGCAACCTTGACGCAGCACCCGCAAAAAAAAACCCAGCAGATGCTGGGTTTTTTCAATCACCGATTACAACGATCAGTTTAAATCAAACCGGTCTGACTGCATCACTTTGGCCCAAGCCGCAACGAACTGCTGGACAAACCGCTCGTTCGAACCCGCAAAGGCGTAGGTTTCAGCAATCGCACGAAGCTCGGAATTTGAACCGAAGATCAAATCCACTGACGTTGCGGTATAGCGCACGGCGCCAGTGTTTCGATCGAGTCCTTCGTAAATTCCTTCAGTGGCACCCTTACGCCAAGTCGTCTCCATATCCAACAGGTTCACAAAGAAGTCATTGCTTAGCGTCCCCGCGCGATCCGTCAGCACGCCGTGCGCCGCAGCACCTGTGTTGCCATTCAAAGCGCGCAGACCGCCCAGCAAAACCGTCATTTCAGGAATCGTGAGGTTCAGTTGATCTGCCTTATCTACCAACATCTCGGTCGGCGAGCGATAACTGCCCGCGGGATCAAAATAATTGCGGAAGGCATCGGCCTTAGGTTCTAACAAGGCAAAGGACGTGACGTCTGTTTGATCTTGTGATGCATCGGTTCGACCCGGCGCAAACGGCACAGCCACTGCAACACCCGAGCCATTGGCTGCCTGCTCAATCGCAGCGGCACCGCCCAGAACAATGACATCCGCCAGGGACACCTGCACGCCGCGGCGCGCCTGATCATTAAACGCCTGCCGCACTTGCTGCAATTGCGTTAACACTTTGTTGAGCTCAGCCGGATTATTCACCGCCCAATCCCGCTGAGGCATCAGCGCAACACGCGCGCCATTGGCCCCGCCGCGCATATCACTATGTCGAAAACTGGCCGCAGAAGCCCAAGCAGTCCGGACCAGCTCCGATGGGGTTAAGCCCGCGTCCAAAATCATCGCCTTGATTTTGGCAATGTCTTTTTTACCCACCAACTTGTGACTCACAGCCGGCACAGGATCTTGCCAAATCAACGCTTCATCCGGGACATCTTTACCCAAGTAGCGGCTGCTCGGCCCGAGATCTCGGTGGGTAAGCTTGAACCAAGCCCGTGCAAAGGCCTCTTGATAATCGTCTGGGTTCGCTAAAAAGCGCTCCGCAATCGCCCGATAAGCGGGGTCATATTTCAACGCAAGATCGGCTGTCGTCATGACGGGTGCATTGAATTTACCCGGCACGTGCGCGTCTGGCACGATCGCATGCAGGGATTCATCGGTTGGAATCCACTGCAAGGCGCCCGCTGGACTGCGGGTCTGCTGCCACTCAAAGTTCAGCAGGTTCTGCAAGTACAGCGTGGTCCACTGGGTCGGTGCTTGGGTCCACGCGCCCTCAAGGCCACTGGTTACCGTATCTTCGGAATGGCCTTTACCGCATTTGTTTTTCCAACCCAGACCTTGTTCCTCAATGCTGGCCGCACCTGGCTCCGCACCGACACAGGTACTGGGCTTATGCGCGCCATGCATTTTGCCGAAGGTGTGACCACCGGCCACCAACGCCACGGTTTCCTCATCGCTCATGGCCATTCGTCCAAAAGCGACTCGAATATTTCTAGCCGACCCGATTGGATCAGGCTGGCCCATAGGCCCTTCTGGATTGACATAAATCAAACCCATGTGGGTGGCGCCGAGGGGCCGCTTCAACTCACCGCCCTCATCCTTGCGATCACTCGCAAGCATTTCTAGCTCAGGTCCCCAATACACAAGGTCCGGCTCCCAATCATCGTGCCGACCACCGGCAAAACCAAAGGTTTCAAAACCCATATTGTCCAGCGCCACGGTGCCCGACAAAATCATCAAATCACCCCAAGACAAGCTGGCGCCATACTTTTGTTTAATCGGCCACAGCAAACGCCGCGCCTTATCTAAATTGCCGTTATCAGGCCAACTGTTCAACGGATCAAACCGCATTTGACCCCCGTCACCGCCGCCTCGACCATCCAACGTGCGATAGGTCCCGGCGCTGTGCCACGTCAATCGAATGAAGAAGGGACCATAGTTCCCAAAGTCTGATGGCCACCAGGGCTGCGAGGTCGTCAGCACGTCATCGATATCCGATTTCACCGCATCCAGGTCTAACGCATTAAACGCATCAACATAGTTAAAGTCGGCGCCTAGCGGATTCGATCGCGTATCGTGATCGCGAAGAGAGGACAGGTCCAGTTGATCTGGCCACCAATATTGGTTGCTTTTCGGATTCTGCGTCTCTGCCTGGGTTGCGGCGCTCAGGGGCAGCATCGAAACCAGAAACAGCGTTTTAAACACTCGAGCGATTGCCGTATTTTGAAGCAATTTCATCTTACTCTCCTTTGTGAACTGGACTGGTCCCTCATTCTAGAGTCGACCCGTCTACCATGCTTATCTTATTAACCCTACTCTGACGGCCGGCATCGCACGCGGCCACCCGTTCAGCATCGGGATGTCTTGACTCTTTTCTACAATCTGCATCTTGGTCCTCGCAAAACGTCCTGTAAAATTGTTTATTTTCACTACATCGATCGATTTCTTCTATCGTAAAACGGATCAGGTTAGCCTGGTTTTGTGCCGCTCATGCCGATTTCCTCAGTGCGGTTTAGCGGCCCTTTTTAAAAAGGCCGCATCCTGGTGGTATGAGCCGCGGTCCCGTCCATTACGAAACACCTGCGAATCAGCGTTCTGCGGTCTAGATCACCGCGGCGGGCCTTAGGACGCGCTATTCACGGTCTTGTAACCCGCGCTGAACAGTTGCCATCTGTGAGGCTGTGACGCGCTCAGCCAAGCCGCCGAGGCCTTGTCGCATCCATTAAAACGAACGCCGCAGATCTATTAACTGCTAAAACCCAGGAATCAATGGGTGACGACGAAGCCAAGACGCACCCTTCGGTTTTATGCTTTACTTTGAGTTCCAATTCACGATTCAACCTCCCATGACCGACGTTTCAGACATCATAGCCACATTAAACTTTGATCCAGATGCCCTCCGGGAAAAATATCGTTTGGAACGGGACAAGCGAATCCGAGTTGCCGGTAATCAACAATACCTTGAGGTCGACGGGGACTTCTCAAATTACATTGACGATCCCTATGGCGCTGCCATCGAATCCAGAGATCCAATGACCGATACCGTTGACGTTGTCATTATTGGCGGCGGCTTTGGCGGCCTGATCTCCGGCGCTCGTTTAAAAGAAGCCGGTATCAACAGTGTTCGGATCATCGAAAAAGGCAGCGACTTCGGCGGCACTTGGTATTGGAACCGCTACCCAGGGGCCGCTTGCGATACCGAGTCCTATGTCTATTTGCCTTTGTGTGACGAGTTGGGGATTGTGCCCACGGAGAAATATGCCCAGGGCCCGGAAATCTTTGCCCACAGTCAACACATCGCTCGGCACTATGACCTATACCAAAATGCGTGCCTACAGACCCAAGTCACTGACCTGCAGTGGGATGAAGCTGGGCGGCATTGGCTGATCAAGACCGATCGCGGCGACGCAATGCACGCCCGCTTTGTCATCATGTCGAACGGGCCGTTGAACCGCCCCAAACTACCTGGCATACCCGGTATCGCGCAATTTAAAGGTCACACCTTTCACACTAGCCGCTGGGATTATGACTATACGGGCGGCACCTCGAGCGGCAATCTTGAAAAGCTTTGTGATCAACGCGTTGGCATCATCGGCACGGGCGCCACCGCTGTTCAATGCATTCCTCATTTGGGCGAAGCAGCCAAGGCGCTCTATGTTTTTCAACGGACCCCCTCCTCAATCGATGTTCGTGCGAACCGCCCCACAGATCCTGATTGGGAAAAAACGCTGACTAAGGGCTGGCAAAAAGCGCGGATGGAAAATTTCAACGCCCTGACGTCTGGGCGGATTGTTGAAGAAGATCTGGTCATGGACGGCTGGACCGAGATCATTCGAAATCTGATCTCAATGGCGAATTATCGCGGCAAGGATATCGACCCAGCGGACATCCCTAGATTGATGGAACTGGCGGATTTTCAAAAAATGCAGCAGATCCGCGCCCGGGTCGATGCCCTGGTCGAGGACCCGGTCACCGCTGAAGCCTTAAAACCCTATTACCGACAATTCTGCAAGCGGCCCTGCTTTCACGACAGCTATCTGCAAACATTTAATCGCCCGAACGTGAGCCTCATTGACACCCAAGGCCTTGGCGTTGAGGCGATGACTGAAACTGGGGTCGTGGCGCTCGGGAAAACCTACGAGCTTGATTGCGTTATTTTTGCCACCGGATTTGAAGTTGGCACCGACTATACCCGGCGGGCAGGATGTGACCCGATCGGCACTGCAGGCCTCACCCTCAGCAAAAAATGGGCGCAGGGCATCCGCACACTGCACGGCCTCCACAGCCGTGGATTTCCAAACGTATTTTTTATGAGCACGGCCCAAAGCGGCTTTACGACCAGCTTTCCACATGCAATGGATGAAGCCGCGCAGCATATCGCCTACATTATAGATCGCTGCCTAACAGAGGATATTGGCGCCATCGAGCCAAGCCAAAAGGCAGAGGATGAATGGGTTGCAGAAATTCTTCAGCTCTCTCGCATCAGCGCGTCGTTTCAAGCCGAGTGCACGCCGGGGTACTACAACAACGAAGGCCAACCCAATCCCCTAAGCGCCCAAAACAGCAGCTACGGCAAGGGGCCGATCCCCTTCTTTAGCCGCATGAAAGCCTGGCGAGACGACGGCGCCCTTGCTGGCCTTGATTGCCGTTCGTAGCACCTTGATTCTTCCTGGCGAATGCTGCGGCATAACTTTCTTAGGGGTTGTTCAAAACAGCGGTTGACCGCTCACCCGCTTCCGGATTAAATGCCGCCCCACGCGATTTGGAGCCCTTGCCGTGCTAAATCTATTTATCGAAAACTTTATTCTGATCTTCGTCGCCATTGACCCAGTGGGGTTGCTGCCCATCTTTGCACCCTTTACAAAAGGCTTAACGAAATCCGAGGTTATGCAACTGACATTGCGCAGTGGGTTCACGGCTTTTTTCGTTCTGCTTGCGTTCTGGTGTTTTGGCAGCACGATTCTGTATTACATGGGCATCAGCATTGATTCTTTCAAAATCATCGGGGGTTTGTTTTTGATTGTGATCGCCTACCAAATGCTGTTTGAACAACGCCAAGAACAACGCCAAGACACGATGGATAAGGCGATGCGCGACAAAGCACTGAGTTCTTTGGCAACTTTCCCGATTGCCATCCCGCTCATCTCGGGCCCAGGCGCCATCGCAATCACCATGTTGATGCAGGAAAAAATCGATGCGTCGCTCGAGCAACAGATCGTTGGGTTTGCGCCGATCGTCACCGTGCTGGCGATGGCGGCTGCGTCCCTTTGGCTCTCTTCAAAAGTTGCGAAAGCGCTACCGACCTCGGTAATCGGCGCCATTCAACGGGTTTTCGGTTTACTCCTCGGCGCCTTGGCGATCGAGTTCGTGATCGACGGGATCAAAACCACCTTTGGTTTGGCGTGAACAAGCCTCACCACCAATCGGTTTACCCTGAAAGCCTCAACGACCCCGAAACAAAAAGTCTTTAATTTCGGATCGAGCAGCTTGAATATCAGTTGCCTTAACGCGGTCCGTGTCGCCGACCTCTTCCGGGACATAAAAATGGATCAGGTCGCTATTGTGATAGGCCGCCCAAACCGCCTCTGCAATAGCCGATGCCGGCATTAGCCGGTAAGCACCCGTTTTGGGCAGGCGGTCCAGCATTGATAACTCGAAGGGCCGCCCGGAACCTTTCGCGGTTTCAGTCCGCAGCATGGGCGTATCGATACAACCCGGCAACACGTCCGCCGTTCGAATGTCGTATTGCTCAAGCTCCAAAGACAAGGCTTCGGTCAGGCCCTTCACCGCAAACTTACTGGCCGTGTACACCGACCGCATGGCATGACCGAAGGTTGCAACCGAGCTCGACGTACTGATGCACAGGGCGTTGTCGGTGCGTTTTAAAACAGGCAAGGCAGCCCGAATCCCATTGATCACGCCAAAGACATTGACCTCGATCACCGCTCGAATGGTGGCGTCAGACATCGCCTCGAGCAGCCCTCCCGGCGCGATCCCCGCATTATTAAACAAGATATCCATTCGGTCGCCGCTCCAAGCCGAGAACAGCTTGACCGCCTCAGAAAAGGCGCCCGGGTCGGTAACATCTAACACCCCTGTCATCACCGCCTCCGAACCAATGGTCGCTTTTGCTGCAGCCAGCGCCGCAGCGTCCAGATCGAACAAGCCCACGCGCCAGCCGGCCTCAGCAAATCGCTGCCCGGTAGCGAGCCCCATGCCACCGGCGCCGCCGGTAATAAAAATCGCTTTTGTGTCCATCGCTTTTCGTCCTGTCATTGTTGTTTTAGTCGAACCTCGACCCGACGTTTTCATCATCATCGTCCAACCCGCGTCGCCCACACGCAGAAGGTCTGCAAACCATGCTCAAGGGCCCTGGCCAAGCCTTGTTTGGCGCCTATTTTGTGGCGTATGGCATTGGAACCTGGCCCCGACGCATCACTAAAAAAGGGCCGCCACCCAACAACCTCAGCCGCGCCTGTCAGCACAGGTTAATTGGCAGCTTGGCGCATCGCACCCGTCACTGGCGCCGCCTGCGTCAGACGCCCGCAATCAATCCGGCAAGCCCAGCACCCGCTTGGCAATGATATTGAGCTGCACTTCTTTGGTGCCCCCCGCGATGGTTAAGGATTTCTGATAAAGCCATTTCTGGAGCGCCGCGAGCTCGTCTGCATCGGCCGTTTCAGGATCCCAGCGCAAGCCTTGCGACCCCATCGCCGCAACCAGCAACTCATCTCCATCTTGTATATTCAGTGCGTTCGTGAGTTTTACGGCAGAGGAAGTAAAGCCCGGCGCCCGGGAACTCAGCTCCTCAATCGCCCGACGTTGCGTGATCCGTTGCGCGTGGGAGTTCATTTCAAATTCTGTTAGCCAGCGCCTCAGCGCCGGGTCGGATAGCTGGCCCGCTTGGCTCGAGACATAGCGCGCAACCAATGCAGGCATCTGACTCTTTTCTGATCGCCCGCCCTGGGAGCCCGAAATATTAATGCCCGCATGGGTTGAGCGCTCAAATTGCAATAATCGCTTGCCCACCGTCCAACCGCGGTCGATGCCGCCAATAACATCCTCCAGCGGCACCACGGCATCAGAAAAATGGGTCTCACAAAATGGCGAGGCGCCGGAAATTAATTGGATGGGTGAGACTGTAACCCCGGGTTGACGCATGTCCACGAGCATTAGGCTAATGCCTTCGTGTTTCGGCTTTTCAGGCGAGGTGCGCACCAGAACAAAAATATAATCACAAAGGGTTGCGTCACTGGTCCACATTTTTGAGCCGTTGATCCGGTAATGATCCCCTTCTTTCACCGCCCGCGTATTTAAACTTGCAAGATCAGAGCCCGCACCTGGCTCGGAATAGCCCATGGCCCAGGCCCCTTCACCCCGCGCACAGATCGGCAACCATTTTGCTTTTTGCGCATCCGTTCCAAATTCTAAAATAGTCGGTCCAATATAATTGACGCCTCGGCCCGTAAGCGGCGTGCGAGCGCCGGCACGCTTTAATTCATCAACCAGCACATCATATTCAGCGCGTTCGAGCCCAGCGCCGCCATATTCCTTCGGCCAGGTCGGCACGGTGAAACCTCGGGACACCATCGCTTGCAGCCAAGCCGCAACATCTTGTGTTAATGCGACCTGGCTACTCCCGAAAGGAATCTGGCCAGGCCCGCGCGCGCCTTGGGGACAATTCGCCTCGATCCAAGAACGGGTTTCGGTCCGAAATGCTTCAATGGACACAGTTGATTCCTCCAGGGTTTGGTTCATAACGGTTCGCTACAATCCGCGAACGTAACCTAGTATCCCATGTGCTGCCGCCACTGCAAACGATATCATTCGGCCCAGCAAGGCAACCCATCAAGGTGATCAAAGGGCCGGTTGAATCCAAGCTAAGCCGCGGTTCGCGTCGCGTGCCACGGGTATTGAACGGACTCCTCGCCGCTCGATGAAACGCCTCATCCTTGGGATCAGGTAAAGCACAATGGATCAAACTTGACGGGTTTAACACGAGCGCCGGCCCGCGATCCAATCCGCGTAAGCACTTACCCGACAATGATCAGCACCCACCACACCCTCTGTTGCCTGCATTGACAGCCAGCACTCAGAACACTCTAATAAGGGCTCGTGGGTTCATACCAACAACCACAAGCCCACGCTGCTTAGCGGTCAAAGTCACTCCTTAAAACAAGCGAGCAACGCGAATGAATAACCAATATTTAAACCCAGACGATCAAAACAGAAATGCGTTATCCGAGCGGTTACGAGGCGGTGATCTCACCGTTTCGAATAAAGAACTTCAAACGGCCTGGGCAATCGATGCGCACTTCCCCGCGGCCGACATCCCGCTGGACCGACTGGATCCCTCCCATCCAGCGCTCTTTGCCAATGACACCTTATGGGATCATTTTGCGCGACTTCGGAAAGAGGACCCAGTGCACTACCACGAACACAGCCTCGTTGGCCCTTATTGGTCAGTGACGCGCTATGAAGACATCATGACGGTTGATAAGCACCACGAATTATTTTCGTCACAGCAGCGTCTTGGGGGCATCACCTTGGGCGGTATCGCCAGAGAAGACGATGACGCCTTTGCCTTACCCATGTTCATTCAAGAAGACCCACCCAAACATGACAAGCAACGCAAGGTTGTGACCCCCATGTTCATCCCGAGGAACCTGGCCGAACTCGAGCCTCTAATCCGCCAACGGGCGGGGCAAATCCTGGACGATCTCCCCATCAACGAGGAATTCAACTGGGTCAAGCACGTCTCCGTTGAACTAACCGGCCAGATGCTCGCAACCTTGTTCGATGTACCCCAAGAAGATCGCCTTAAACTGGTGCACTGGTCTGATACGGTCCAAAACTTGGGAGATCCTGAATTCTTTGAAACCCCTGAGCAAGGCTTCCAAGAACTATTCGCCTGCCTTGCCTACTTCACCGAATTTTATGAAGCGCGGAAGAAGGCGCCGCCAAAGTTCGACTTGATCTCGATGCTCGCCCACGATGAGTCCACCAAGGATATGTCGCCCCAGGAGCTGCTCGGCAATATCATCCTGCTCATCGTTGGCGGCAACGACACCACGCGGAATTCGATTTCGGGCGGCGTCTTGGCGCTTAACAAGTACCCGGATCAATACGAAAAACTGCTCCAGAACCCGGGCCTCATCCCCAAAATGGTGCCTGAGATTATCCGCTGGCAAACGCCGCTCGCTCATATGGCGCGCACCGCACTGGCCGATACTGAATTAGGCGGCAAGCACATTAAGAAAGGCGATCGCCTTGCAATGTGGTATATCTCCGGTAATCGAGATGAGTCCTACATTGATCGCGCCGATGAGTTCATCATTGACCGCCCGAATCCGAGGAACCACACCGCTTTTGGGTATGGTATTCATCGTTGTGTTGGTAACCGACTGGCCGAAATGCAACTCAATGTCATGTGGGAAGAAATCAACAAACGGTTCTCTAAAATCGAAGTGACCGGCGACCCCCTACTGCTAACTTCCAGTTTTGTTCACGGCATCCGCGAGCTGCCGGTAACGATCCGAGGATAGCGCTTCCAGCTCGAGCGCCTCGCCCTTTGCGAAGCGCTCGATCAGTTCTGCAATCAAACCCGATTCAGCCTGCATATGCAGATGATGGTGACCCGGCACATGAATAACGGTCAAACGCGGCTGCTCAGTGGCCATAACAACGTCGAGTGAGCGACGCAGCCAATCATTGGACAGATCCGCCACAATCATCAACGTTTGCGCCGTGACCTGCTGAATCAGTTGCTGTAATTGCGCACCGGTTAACTCCAGGGGCCCTGAGCCTTTGATTCTGGGATCCGTCCGCCAAGTGTAACCACCATCTACCTCAGCATGTCCTCGGGCAACAATCGCCTCGGCAGACGCCGCGCTTTGTCCGGTTGCATCCGACAGTCGAGCACTCATCGCGGCAAGTGTCGGGAACACTTTCAACCGCGCGCCCTGCTTGAACGACGCCGAGACCGATGAGGCCAAGTGCTCGAGTGTCACCGGCACGATATTGGTGCTGCAAAACCCATCAATGCAAACGAGCGATGCGACGCGATCCGGAAAGAGGCCCGCGATCTGAGACCCAATTTCCGCGCCCATTGAATGGCCTATCAAATGAAAGCGGGACCAGCCAAAGTAATCCGCAACGGCTAGGACGTCTCGAATATCCAACAACCCTGAATACAGCTCATGAGGCCTGCGATGATCGGAGGCGCCGTGGCCAGCAAAGTCCATCGCGAAAATTCGATGGTTGGGCAAGCGCGGCGCCAGCTCATCAAAACTATTGGCATTATCTAGATAACCATGCAGCGCAATGGTGGGCAGTCCCGTTACCGGACCCCAAAGCTTGCCTCGAATCCACTGACCGCCTAAATCGATATCCAGGTCTTCAAACATGGCGCTGTCCCTGCCAGAAAAGCCGGCAGTCTATCCTCTGCAGATGTGAATTTCAGTTTATTGCAACCAGGTGATAGCCAGGCATCACGGCGCTCAATTCATCGTTGGGGTCTCTGCGGTTTTCTGCTAACGTTTTGCGAGTCTTTTCAATCCAAACGCTAACAAGGCGCAGCACCATGTCCGACACGTCACAAGCCGTCAAAACCGAGCAACCCGAGCCTCTAATGAGCCCGTTTCTATCCGACAATCCGCCGCCCATCATACGCGACCCTTACAGTGTGCCGATCGAGGCGATCAACATGATCGATGGCCGTCTGTTCCAAGAAGATATCCAATTCGCACACTTTGACCGGCTGCGAAAAGAAGACCCTGTTCACTTAAACGAGCTACCCGGTTTCGGTCGGTACTGGTCGATCACGAAGTTTGAAGACATTATGTTTGTTGATAAGAATCATCAGCTGTTTTCATCGGCCCATGGCATTTCAATTGGACCGCAAATTGATACCCCGGAAGATCCCAGCCAGCTTAATTTTTCGAATTTTATTGCGATGGACCCACCCAAACATGATCTGCAACGGGCAACCGTCAGCGGCGTGGTGGCGCCGCCCAATTTAGCAAAACTTGAGGGCACCATTCGAACGAGAGCAGGCGAGATTCTGGACAATCTCCCGGTTGGCGAAACCTTCGATTGGGTTGACCGGGTGTCGATCGAGCTCACGACCCAAATGCTGGCGACCTTGTTTGACTTTCCCTTCGAGGACCGCCGCAAACTCACTCGCTGGTCCGATGTTGCCACCGCACCACCCGGCACGGGCATTGTTGACACCATGGAGCAAAAACGCGAAGAACTCCTCGAGTGCTTAACCTACTTTACCCGTCTGTGGAATGAGCGCGCGGCCCAAAGTGAACCTGGATCCGATCTCATCTCGATGCTCGCTCATGGCGAAAATACGAAGAACATGGCGCCGCTTGAATTCCTCGGCAATCTCATACTGCTGATCGTAGGCGGCAATGACACCACCCGCAACTCCATCAGCGGCGGGGTCTTGGCGTTAAACCAAAACCCTGCTGAATACGACAAGCTTCGCGCTAACCCATCACTGATTCCGACGATGGTTTCGGAAATCATTCGTTGGCAAACCCCGCTGCCCTACATGCGGCGCACGGCTAATCAGGATATCGAGCTTCGAGGCAAACACATTAAAAAGGGCGAACAACTGCTGATGTGGTATATCTCCGGCAATCGCGATGGCGACGTTATCGACCGGCCAGATGAATTCATTATCGATCGCGCGCAAGCCCGACATCACCTTGCCTTCGGGTTTGGCATTCATCGCTGCATGGGCAACCGCTTAGCCGAAATGCAGTTACGGATTGTGTGGGAGGAGATTCTAAAGCGTTTTGCGTTCGTTGAAATTGTTGGCACGCCAGAGCGGTTGCGGTCCAGTTTTGTTCGGGGTATCACCGAACTGCCGGTTCAGGTTCATCGCTATTAATTGATGTGGCGCGCAGTCTCTGACCCTGCAGGAACCCGGACCCTTCTCGCTTCACTGTTATGACCTTATTGGCCCTATCAATCACGACCCTACTCCTGGCGCTGCTCGCCTACCGAGCCTTCCAGCGCGCCTTACGCGTCGATCGGTTTAAGTCGCGTTTCCAGAGCCTTTATCCCCCGTCCGAGACCGTGACGTGGCTTGCGCGCCCTGGCCAGAGGCCACTGCTCGCCCACCTTTATAAGCCGTCAGGCTGGCATCACACCGATCAAAGGCCCTGCATCGTGTTGTTTTTTGGTGGCGCCTGGCGGGTCGGTAGCGCCTGGCAATTTGCGCCGTTTGCACAACGACTGTGCGCACTCGGCGCGGTTGTGGTTCTGCCCGAATACCGAATTAAAAGTCGAGATCGCAGCACGGTCGACGAGGCGGTGACTGATGGGTTCGCGGTCATGAACACGGTTCGTGAATCCGCTGATTGTCTGGGTATCGATCTCGCTCGCATCAGCGTTGGGGGCGGGTCAGCGGGGGGGCATTTGGCAGCCTGGATCGCGACGGCAAGACACCCGAACGCGTCTCAGGCAGCCGACGCCTTCAAACCAGCGGCACTGCTTTTGTTCAATCCAGCCGTCAACTTTTCAATTGACCCCCTGGCTTACAAAGGCTACAGCCGACGGCAAAAATTTTCAGCGCGGGCGCTCGCGAAACTCAGCGCGCTCGACCCCATGCCGCATCTAGGCCGGGGACATCCCGACACGCTCATTCTGCATGGCGATCAAGACCAGCTGGTGCCGGTTGATAAGGTTGAGGGGTATGCCGCTGCACTACGGGAACAGGGCGCGGCGGTCGTCATGACAATCTATCCGGGCCGACACCACGCTTTTTTCAACCCAACCAACAGTCTCGATGACTTTGAGTCAAGCTGCACAAACCTCATTGACTTCCTTTCCGAGCGAGACCTGATCGACTCACCGCTCGAGCGCACCCATTCTTGATCGCGCCTATCGGTAATGACTCGGCGCTTGAAAACCGCCGAGGCGTTCAGCCAGCAACGCCGTAAAGCCAATGGTTTCATAATCACAAAAAGGCCCGCCTATGGCCTGAAGCCCAATGGGCAATCCATCATCCGCCAAGCCGGTTGGAAAAACGGTACTGGGTAAATAGGCATTAACCGCAAGCCCAGCCCAAAACAATTGTTCAAAATACCCGCGCTCGACCCCATCGATTGCCAAGGTGCGCTGCCCAAAGGGCTGATGATCATGAACAAAGGCCGTCGTTGCCATTTGGGGGCAAACCACAATATCCCACGTGTCAAAAAAATCGTCCCAAGCTATCCTGATTTTTTCACGCTGACCGTTTGCGCGGATCCAATCGCGGTGCGATAACACCGCGGCGCGGGTAATGAGCGCCTCGCGGCTCTGATCACTATCGGTCAGACTATCGGCGCGACGCTGCATGCGCGCCACGGCCTCGGCATCCATGCCAGAGGTCATCGCCGAGTTTAAGAGCGTTTGATAGTTTTCATGCGCCCTTGCCGGATCAAAGTCCGGACGCGCAGTAAAAGACACCTCAGCGCCTGCTGCCGCCAACTCTGCGCCAATCGCCAGCGCTCTGGATGAGACCGCGGAACTGACCGGTGCGAGGTCATCGGTTGCCCAAACCACGACCTTAAAGTCCGACAAGGCTTGTTTCACGGCAGGCTTAAGCGCCAACTGCCAACCCTTGGCCTGCCGTTCTGCGGGACCTGCCATAATGGACAAGGCAAGACTTAAATCATCCGCGCTTCGGGCCATGGGCCCACAGACCGAAAGATCCCCCTCAGGCAGCCCTGACACTAATTCATGGCCTTGCATTGGGACCACGCCATAGGTTGGTTTATGACCATAAACCCCACAAAAATGCGCCGGATTCCGAATTGAGCCACCGATATCGGACCCTGCCTCCAACGCGGAAAAGCCAGCGGCCAAGGCCGCCGCGCTACCGCCGGAGGAACCGCCCGGCGTTCGGGTGACATCCCAGGGATTACCGGTTGCCCCATAGAGGGGGTTATAGCTTTGAAAGTCCGCCAGATCGACCGGAACATTGGTCTTGCCCAGAAAGTGTGCGCCGGCGGCTTTAAACCGCTGCACAATCAGACCATCGTGCTTTGATTGATTATGGCGGAACCGCTCGAGACCCCAGGTCGTGACCGTGCCTGCAAGCACATAGGATTCTTTGATGGTCATCGGCACACCATGCAGCGGCCCGAGCCAGCGACCCTCGGCCGCGGCTGCATCGGCTATGACCGCCGCGGCCCGAGCCGCCTCGAAGGTGCGGACAACCACCGCATTAACGTCACCATCCAAACGCTCAATGCGATCGATAAAGTAATCGGTTAGAGCAACCGAGGTGATCGCGCCGCGCCTGATCCGTGCGGCCAAGTCGGTTGCAGAAAGAAATGCCCAGTCTGTCATACGCGCCCCTCGTCCATCATTGCTTCAAGCATTCTGCGCGCAATCAATGCCGGCAGCTTATCCAAATTCAACACAGGGGTCAGAGCGAGGCGGGTCGCGCTGGCCCATGATTGGCCGCCGTTTTCGCGGCAAGCTCGCGACTCAAACCGTACTCAGGCTGAAGCCCTAAAACCCAGCTTCCCGAGCCTCAATTTTCTCGAGCATGGCCAGGTCGAAGGCGGCATAACGGTCGGAGCCCGGCAACAAAGCATAAACAGTATCGTCAAACGATCGAATGTCATAAGCCTGCTTACGTAAGTCTCCCTTCACCATTTTGAACGTGCCGGTGACATCAATATCGGGCTGAATTCGAACAAACAGCGGCACGGCGTAGGCCGGTAACTCTGAGCGCAAGAAGGTTGAAAATGCGTCAACATCCAGTTCGGCGACGCCATCCTGCAAGGTCACCGCAGCCATGCCAGCGCGACCATCGGTGCCTGGGATCTCAACCCCATAGACATTACAAAATTTAATCTGATCAAACCCGTTAATGATCTCACCGACCTCGTTGGTCGAGACATTTTCAGATTTCCACCGGAAGGTATCTCCGACCCGGTCGACGAACTGATAATGGGGGTATCCAAGGGTAAATCCAACGTCCACCGTTCGCATTAGGTCACCCGAGTTAAACCACGCATCATCGGTTTCAAGGGCCGAGCGCACAATTTTCTTTTCGGTGGCTTCCGGGTCGGTGTAGCCTTCGAAGACCGTGTCTTCGGTTATTTTACCCAGCAATAATCCCGGCTCGCCGGCTTTGACGGGCACGCAGCGCCCAGCCGCGTCCCGAACAATTTCATCGTTATCAACGTCATATTCAACGAGCGCGACTTCCGCCGAGGTCATGCCAACCGTACAGTCTCGGTTCATAAGGTTCGCGAACGCGACATTGCCTTCAGAGGCGCCATAGAACTCAGCGACTCTTGAAATACCGAACCGCTTTTTAAAGCCGAGCCAAACATCCGGCCGCATGCCATTACCCATCATCGAGCGCAATGGGTTTTTATCATCGCCTGCTTGCGCCTCGGTGTTTGAAAGGTACCGGCAGAGCTCGCCGATATAGACTAGCAAAGTGCAGCCATGTTCTCGGACTTCTGGCAGGAAATTCGACGCCGAAAACTTTCGACGAATAAACATGCTGGCGCCAGACACCATCGCCGCGCCCGCACCCACCATGAGGCCCGTCCCGTGATACAACGGTAGGCAAATGTACATCCGATCTTGTTCCGTGCATTTAAACCCTGCCATAGCGGCCATGTCGGCACTGGTTAAATAACGGCGATTCGACAAAACTGCCGCCTTCGGCAAGCCCGTTGTCCCCGAGGTAAAGATATACAACGCCACTTCGCCCAACGTGATCAAACTCGTTTCTTCGGGGTTTTCCGAACTTGCCGCGGCCGCCCCTTCTGCTAAATTCTTGGCCCAGTTGGTGGTCGCATCGAGCCCACCATCTGGCATCTCAAAATAGTCTTCGCCCTCGGTCAGCCCAAGCTCGTCCTTGACCTCGTTCAGTGCCCCAGACACCTCGCTACCAAAAATACATTTCTTGGAATGGGTCACGGTAATACAGTGGACTAATGGCTTACCGGTTAAGTTGGTATTGATGAGGCCCGCGGTTACCCCAATTTTATTGACGCCCACGAGCAGCGCCAAAAATTCGATCCGGTTTTCCATGATCACGCTGACGGTATCACCGCGCTGGACGCCCTGGCTTTTCAAGTAATGCGCATATCGATTCGCCAGGGCATTGAACTCGGACCAGTTGACTTCTTGGCCTTCAAAGACAATTGCAGATCGTTGTCCGAACTTAAGCGCATTGGCCTCAACTCGAGCGCCAAAGCAATCGGCAACGGATGCGGGGCGCGGCACCATGCCTTTTTTCAGTTTCAGTAGTGTGGGCATTTCAGACAACACCGAAACAACATCAACGATTCCCATTGGATAACCCTTTTTTTGACTTACTCAGATGGTACAAGACCCGCGGACTGACTGCCACCGCTTGAAGATTGACGGCAAAGACCCTCGCGCGTCGACGCATTATGCAAGCAATGCCGCACAAATTTGCGCAACCAACGCCTCTGGCGGGTCAGCAATATCAAGGGTTAAACCCGCCTTTGGCGCCTCAAGGGTCGCCAGCTGGCTGTGCAGGAGCGCCTTTGGCATAAAAGCATGTTCCCGCAAGGACAACCGCGCCTGTAGCAGGGCTTCTGAGCCTTGAAGGAAGACGATCTGCACCCCAGGTTTTTGGCCGACTAAGATCTCTCGGTAGGCTTGCTTCAAGGCAGAACACGCGAGCACCAGCCCGGCTTCTTGATCAAAAGACTCAAAACCCGCGTCCTCGACCCCTAGCCAGGCGTCAATCACATCGCTCAAGGTCCTGAGCCAGGGTCGTCGATCGAAATCGGTCAACGCAACACCCCGCGCCATCTTATCGATATTACTTTGGGGGTGATAAGTGTCGGCATCTTCAAAAGACCAATTAAGGCGCTGAGCTAACAACCTGCCGACCGTGGTTTTTCCCGAGCCCATGACGCCCATCAACAAGATCACTCGTGGCATTACCTTGGTCACGGCAATGCCGCCAACATGCCGTGTTCTGACTGAACCTTAATCACTGTCATCCTGTTGTCCGATGCGTCTTGAACCGAATCTTAATTGTGACATAAGCCCGTCGCCACCGCCCAATTTGGGGTCGTTCAGTGTTAGATTAAACAGATCTAAACACACTAACCCGCAAGCCTACTGGTTTAATAAGGGCCTTTAAGCGGCCTTCAGAGCGGGCTCAATTTAAACCTGGGCGGATCCAAGGAGCCGGCAATGATTCAGAACCTTTTTGATTTAACGGGCAAGGTCGCCTTAATTACCGGCGGCAATGGCGGCATCGGGCTCGGCATGGCCGAAGGCCTGGCCTCGCAAGGCTGCGAGGTTGCGATTTGGGGTACCAATGCGGAAAAAAATGAGCAAGCCCTGGCCGTTCTTCGTCAGTATGGCCCCAAAGTCTCGGCCGAGGTTTGCGATGTATCAGACCCAACCGCCGTTGCGGACTGTTTTGCCGCAAGCCTCAAAATTCACGGCCGAGTTGATGGCTGTTTTGCCAACGCGGGCGTGGGTGGTCGCGCAACGGCCTTTGACGAGATGACCCAAGCCGAGTGGGATCGAATCATCGGTGTCAATTTAAACGGCGTGTTTTACGTTTTTCGATGCGCGGCGCAACATATGAAACAACGCGCCCAAAACGGGGATGCCTTTGGCCGCCTGATCGGGACCGCGAGCCTCGCGGCTATTTCCGGGCAAGCCAAAGGCCAACACTATGCGGCAACGAAAGGGGGGTTGATCTCGATGGCCAAAGCCCTTGCCGTTGAATATGCCCGCTATGGGGTTACAGCGCACACCTTGCTCCCAGGGTGGATCGAAACCGCGATGACCGAATCCACGTTTTCCTGGGATCGTTTTACTGACAATGTCATGCCGCGTATACCCATGCGGCGCTGGGGAACCGGGACGGATTTCGCAGGCATTGCGGTTTACATCATGAGCCAAGGCAGCAGTTATCATACGGCCGAAACCTTTTTGATCGATGGGGGTTACGCGAATTTTTGAGCTTTAAAATCCGCCGGCAATCCGCTTTTTCATCACCCTCCGGCGCCCAACGTCAGTTTAACGCCCGGCCCAGGCGCACCAGGTTGAATTGCCAGCGACACAAAGGTGATAACCGACGATGACCGAATTCTGAGGCGATGAGCGCGTCCTTTGGGCACCCCGCCTTAATTCGCACCCGGGGCTTTTTTGAGCCCGCTTGCGCCCCCATTTGGACGTAACTTCCGCCAACTTCGTCTGATCCAGATCAAAACGGGCAGGCGCCTGTGCTACCCTTTTTTCAGCCAGTCGCTATGATGAGTCGTCTTGCAGTACGCACTTTAGACTGGGTTAACAGCGCAACGACAAAAACCGTAACAATAAGCAAAAAGGTTCCTCTTATGAGCGCAAACACTCAGCAGCTAAGCTTTAGCGAGAAAGTTGGATATGGGTTAGGCGATGGCGCCTCCAACTTTTTCTTTCAAACCTTTAACGTTTTCTTACTCTACTACTACACGGATATTTTTGGCCTCTCCCCCGCCGCGGTTGGCACGATGCTACTCGTGACCAAGCTGATTGATGCGGTCACAGACCCAGTTATGGGCATGGTTGCGGATCGAACGAACAGCCGTTGGGGTAAATTTAGACCCTATCTGCTTTGGATGGCCATTCCCTACGGTCTGTGTGGTTATGCCATGTTCGCAAACCCAGAGCTCTCGGATTCTGGGAAGCTGGTTTACGCCTATATAACCTACACACTCATGATGCTGGCCTATACCGCAATCAATGTGCCCTATTCTGCGCTCATGGGCGTCATCTCGCCGGTTTCGATCGAACGCACGAAGGTCTCGAGCTACCGGTTCTTCTTTGCCTTTACGGCAGGTTGGTTGATTGTCACCTTTGTTCGACCCTTGAAGGACCTGCTGGGCGGGGGCGATGAAGTGCTGGGCTTTCAATTAACGATGGCGATCTTTGCCGTCTTATCCGTCCTCTTTTTCTGGCTGTGTTTTGCACTCACCAAGGAACGCGTCGTGCCGCCGCCAAAGCAAAGCAGCAATGTTAAATCGGACCTAAAAGCGCTTCTAAGCAATGGCCCTTGGATGGTTCTGTTCATCGCCGGGATCTTAACCCTCATGTCCATTGCGGTGCGAAGCGGCGGCACCATGTATTACTTCAAATACTTTATTGGCGATGATGGCGCCGTGATGTTTCACCTGCTGGGCCTTGATTTTGACCGGACCAGCATCTTCATGTCCCTGGGCCTGCTGGCCATGCTGGTCGGCATCACGTTCACTAAAACCCTGGCAACCCACTTTGAAAAGCGGACCTTGATGATCGTCCTGTCGCTGGGCAATGTCGCGGCGTCGATCGGCTTCTTTTTTATTCCAGCGGACCAATACTGGACCATGGTCTTGGTGAACTGTATTGGCTCGATCATTAACGGCCCAACCCCTGCTATCGTCTGGGCCATGTACGCTGACAGCGCTGACTACGGCGAATGGAAAACGGGTCGGCGCACCACGGGTTTGATTTTCTCCGGCATTCAGTTCGCCCAGAAAATGGGGCTCGCCGTTGGCGCAGGTTTATCTGGCTATATCCTGGCTTGGTACGGCTTCGTCGCCAATGAGGTCCAGACCGAGGAGACCATTATGGGCATCCGTTTAATGTTTACGATCTTTCCGGGCGTGCTGGCGATTTTTGGCACCATTGCCTTCTTCTTCTACCGCCTAGATCGATCGATGATCAGCACCATCGAGTCGGAGCTCAGCACGCGCGCCTGATCCCACGAGCAATGAACGAGCAGCGGCGGGTCCCTGCTCGCCTGATTCACCCTTCGAGGGCAACGAGGCGGCTGCCGCCCTTTTCCCCCGGGGGACTTCGCAGCCAGAATTCGCTCGCTATTGCGAAGCTAGCGTGGCAAGCAGCGTTGTGTAATAAACCAATGAGGCCTGAATATGACCCGTTGGCACACGCTCGTTAAGGCCATGAGAAAAATCATCGCTCATTTTCAGGAAGGTCCCGCTCGCGCCATAGCTGGGAATACCCAGTGCCCGATACCACATCGAGTCTGTGGCGCCCGATGCTTGAGACGCAAAAATCGGCATTTCGCCAAAGGCTAAACCAATGGCATTGGTCACTGCCTGAACAAATGTTGCATCAAACGGTGAAGCCGGCGCTGAGACAACATATTCAGGATTGATTTCTGTCAGGTGCAGGTTGGGTTGTCCGGCAATCCGTCTCAACGCTTCCGCAATGGCCGCTTTTTCATGCCCTGGAAAAATACGACAGTTCACGATGGCCGTGACCCTTTGCGGCAAGGCATTTCGGGCATGTCCGCCGTCGACCATCGTGGGGACACACGTTGTACCGATCACACCGATGAGGCCTGGATCATTCCTGAGCGCCGCAATCGCCTCAGGATTGCTAGGGTCCTGCACAAACGCTCGCATGACAGCGGCTTTATCCAGATCGGGCTCAAGGTCTGCAGACTGGGTCAGATAATCCCGCGTAATATCATTGAGCTCAGGCTCAAAGTGATGTTGTGCAATACGCGCAAGAACACTCGACATTTGCGCGATGGCATTATCGGCTCTGGGCGCTGAACTGTGACCGCCTGGATTGGTAATCACCAGCTCAAAATCAGCATAGGTTTTCTCGGCGCCCTGCCAAGACCAATAGCTTGGCCGGCCCGTCACTTCATCCAGCACCCCAGCGGCACCATCGACATTGAGCACCAGGGTGGCATGACTTAATCGATCGGCGATCACTTTAGAGCTGTGCATCGTTGTTTCTTCATCGCCAGAAAAGGCGACGACAATGGTTCGTCTTGGGGTAAACCCCTGCCGGCGCAGCGCAATCAATGCTATGAGGGCCTGGGCTGCGTCAAATTTTGTATCGCTGGCGCCCCGGCCATAAAGATAGCCATTTTCGACAATCGGCCGGAAGGGGTCCCGTTCCCAATCCTCGCGCTTGGCTTCCACCACATCCATATGAGCAGAGATCACAATCGGTCCAAGGCTCGGGTCGGATCCTGCCCAGGTCGCGATAAAATAAGCCGTGTCATCGAGGGGCACAATCTCGACATCTTCTTTAGACCAGCCGCCATCGAGTAAGGCATCCCGAAACAAAGCCGCAACCGCTGGGGTTTGATTATCCTCACCTCGAACCGACCGAAGACTGATCGCGGCCTTAGCAAGCGCAAGGACCTTTTTTTCGGCTGCAACAAAGTCATCAGCCGAGCTCCCTAAGGGCGCCACTATGAGGCTTACGACCATGCAGGCTTTAATGCAACGTTGTTTCACAGTATTCATAAGTTGGTTTCCTTGACGGCACGAGCGCTAATGCTCTAGTCGCTGGTTAATTATGATTCGGTTATCGCGATGGCTTGAGGGCCTTGTCGCTCGGACCCGTTTCCTTGCTCGCGCCACGCTTAAACTTGGCAGGCATCAGCACGTTGAGCCCACGGCCGCCGTTCGTCGCAGCCGCTTTGACCATCAAACCATTCCCCAGCATCAAGCCTTAATAAGTTTTAGCTTCCAAGGCCAGCATAACGTCTGAGGGCAACTGATTCGGATCAAGGACTGGATCCGGTTGCAATGCGCCTGCCTGCAATACCAGCGGCAAAACCCCAGCCCATACCGATGCGGCATAGTCTTCATCTTCATCATCTGGCGGGCCGCTGCTGATTTTGGCACTGGCAGACTCAATTCGAAGGCGCAGCACCCCTGTCATCGCAATCTCGCGGTCCGTTGAGGGACGCACCTCCGCCCACCGACCCGGCATGACTTGTTCACTAATAACCCGGAGCGCAGCTTCCTTCTCTGCCGGATCATCCACGAGTTCGGCTGATCCAAACACGCTCACTGAACGGTAATTCATGGAAGAACTAAAGGTTGAGCGCGCCAAGACAATCCCATCGAGCAAGGTCACATGGACGCAGACCTTTGGATTGGCCGCAAGCAGACGAATCACGCGCGCCTTGCGCGCACCGTGCAAATACAGCGTCTGCTCCTGACGGCCATAAATCATCGGCACAATAAACGGTTGATCCCCTTGGCTGAAAGCCACTTGGCAAACCAACCCCGCATCGAGCACGCCATGGACGGATTCATGATCATAGCGCGCCTTCTCGGCCAGCTGCCGAACCCGATTCCGGGCCTCGGTCTCATAGCGCGCCACTTAATCCGCCGGGTTAATCTGATACGGCATCAAGGTTACTCCGCCGCCAGCGGCATGATCTGCTCGGCTAACGCGGCCATGCGGTCAAGCCCACCTGGGCCTGCAAAGAAGAATGCCGGGATCATAATCCGACCAACCCCAGCGTCCCGCATTTCTTCAATACCCGCCTTTGGATCACTCATTTGCGTGCCAAACATGGCGTTGATTTCGAGACTCGCAGGATCCCGACCAGCGGTTTCACAAGCGCCGTGCACCCGCCCAATCAACGCTCGGAGCCGATCGATATCGCCCTCGCCTGGAAAATAGCCATCCGCCAGTTTCACAGCGCGCGCAATCGCCGCCGGCGTATCACCTCCGACCAAAATTGGGATGTTGCCGTTGACGGGTTTCGGGCTGCACGTTACCGGGTCAAAGTCGACAAACTCACCATGAAATTCGGCATGAGACGCGGCCCAAACCGCACGCATGGCGGCAATATACTCATCATTCCTGGCGCCGCGGCGCGCCCAGGGCACACCCAACGCATCAAATTCTTCTTTCATCCAGCCCACACCAAGACCTAACTCGACCCGCCCACCAGAGAGTTGATCTAAGGTCGCGAGTTCCTTGGCCAAAATCAAAGGGTTACGCTGGGGCACGATTAGAATACAGGTGCCAAGGCGAAGTGTTGGCGCCGCAGCGGCTGCATAAGCAAGCCAAATAAGCGGATCTGGAATCGGCGTCTCGGGTTCAGCAGGGATTTTACCGTCCGGGGTGTACGGATACTTTGAACCGATCGCATCCGGCATGATCACATGCTCACCGCCCCAAATCGATTCAAAACCCGCCGCTTCGGCGCGCTGACAGAGCGCCATCGTTGAGGGTCCATCAATGGCAATGCTGCTTCCAAAGGCTAATCCGACTTTCATACTGTGACTCCGTTTTTGCTTTGTCCCATCCTACCGCAAAAACGCGCTACCGTGAGGCGCGCTCGATGATCCGGTTTTTGTTCCGAATACGGGATCAAGAAACGCTTTATGGGCAACTTGGTAACCGGTACAAACACCAGGCCAGAAATCGCTTGTCCAGAGCCTGCACCGCTAAAAGACGCGCAGCGTCGAGTCACGGTTCTGCCTTCTCGCAAGCCGCCTTAAAAACGGCACGTTAAACCCAATCTTTGAACGCTGGTTCAGGTAGGCGCTTGAGGATTATGAGATCGGAGCGGTTTTGCGATAAGGTCACAGGGTTGAAGGTGCTGGCGCCTAGTGTTTAGCCGCCACTCACGGGGAAATATCGATCTAGCTCGAAATCTACCGCCTCGTATTTCGTGCCAATCACACAAGAGGACATCTCGATGAACAAAATTGACGGACTCCATCACCTCGCCATTTGTACCGCCGATATGAAGGCTCAGATCGCATTTTTTACCGACAAGCTTGGCATGGAGCTGGTCGCGCTGTATTGGATGCATGGCGTTGAAAACACCTGGCACGGCTTCTTAAGATTGAACGATGAGAGCGCCATCGCGTTTGTCAGCAACCCTGACATGAAAAACATTCCGGCAACCATCGGTCAAACCCACGCCGGCAATGCCGGCGCCAATGCCGCGCCCGGCACCATGCAGCACGTTGCGCTCAGAGTCGATTGCCATGAAACACTCCTCGCTATGCGAGACCGGCTTCGGGATAAAGGGGTGCCGGTTATGGGGCCCGTCGACCATGGCTTTTGCGCCTCTATTTATTTTGCCGGACCTGAGAACTTGGCACTCGAGCTCTCTTATTCAAAAACGGCGCTAGATCAAAATGCTTGGATCGACCCGGAAGTGGTTGCCTTAGCCGGTATCACGCCGGATGAGCTGACGCAGTACAAAGCGCCCGCGACGTTTCAGGATCAGGCCGGCGCAGTCGCCCAGCCCGTGCTGAGTGAAACCGAGGGGCCCCACCTCACCAACTACCCGCCAGGGGCCTATGAAGCCATCATGGGGATACCCGATGAGCGCATCTGGCAATTGGTTGACCATGAGCCCCCGGTGAAGACCCGTTAGTCCGCTGCCCTACCAAGCATAGGCTTCGGGCGCAGGACCCATCGGCGGGAAGATCTCGTCGAGCCTTGCGAGCTGCGCCACATCCAATTTTAGGCTGCCCGCCGTCAGCGCTTGCTCAAGTTGCGTGACAGACGACGGCCCAATCATCACCGAGGCAACTGCTGGTTGCTGCAGCAACCAAGCAAGCGCAACGATGCTGGGACCCATGCCTAGTGCCGCACAAAAGGCCTCAAATGCCTCAAGTTGCCCCGCATGCAATGCTCTCATCGCCTCGAGCTGTTGCCGGCGGCCCGCGGTTGAACTCGGTCCGGCCAGCAGCCCACCCGCCAAAGGACTCCAAGGCAAAAGCCCAATCCCATAGCTTTGGCAAGCCGGAATCACTTCAAGCTCGGCATGGCGGGTGAAAAGGTTGTACAGCGACTGCTCTGACACAAGACCGAGCTGTTGCTGGAACCCCCGCCGCTCATTAGTCTGGGCAATCCCCCAGCCCGGAAAATTACTCGAGCCCACGTAGATAATCTTACCTTGCGTGATTAACCGATCCATCGCTTGCCAGATTTCATCCAATGGCGCTGAGCGATCGATGTGATGCATTTGATACAAATCAATGGTTTCAACGCCCAACCGTTTAAGGCTAGCCTCACACGCTGATACGATATGCCGAGCCGAAAGGCCGCGATTGTTCACATCATCCGACATCGGCTCATAAACTTTAGATGCGAGAACCAAACCCTCGCGACGACTTGGATCCTCCGCCAACCAGCGCCCAAGCAGGGATTCCGTCGCGCCAACGCCCAAGTGACCGCCGTATTGATCCGCCGTATCGACAAAATTAATCCCACTTGAAACGGCCTGGTTCAACATTAAAAACGCTTCTGCCTCGGGCGTTCTTGGCCCCAGGTTCATGGTGCCCAAAGCCAGCTCACTGACTTTTAGGGCTGAGCGTCCAAGACTTCGATACTGCATCAACTTCCCCTTTTAAGGTGCGCGCAACGTCGCACCCGTGACTAAATCGTGGTCTTTTTCGGCCACACAGAACCGCGTTAATTGTCGAGCGCGAGCCGGTAATAATTGATGATCTGCATAAGCAATGCCCGGCACGACCGGTTCTCGGAACCATGGCGCATAAAACTCCAGGTTCGGGATAGATCGCACCTCATCGGATAAGTTCGGCGTGCCCCCATGCCAGGCCCTCACGTCTCGAACCATAATGCTGCCTGCTGGCGCTGGGCAAACTGTACTCAGGCGCATCCATTCCGGCTCCGCTTTCAAACCCGGGATCCGCTCGCGCGACCTTTGGGTGCCTGGGATTTGCCTTGTCGGACCATTGAGCGCGTGAACGTCTTGAGGCAAAAAGTTAACGCAGACATAAGGACACGGCAGGTCACGAATACTGACCCGGCCCCTTGGATCATGAAACGCACTGAAGGGCGTTTTATCTGGCGCCTCCCAGTCACGAACATCCGTGTGCAGCCGCTGGTAGTCGACGGCACCGGGCAGGCAAAAGTCGCCGCTGGCGCTTCTCAAGGCGTAGTCCGGATTACCAAAGATTGCGTCCAACAACTGGATCACCGGCTCAACCGATAACAGCATCTGCCAGGCAGGGCGATGCAACTGACTACGCGTTAGACTCGAGCCCCCAAAGGAATAGCGCTTGGCACCGCGATTCCCCAAACCTTCTGGGTCGAGCGCCGTAACCTCTGCCACCGCATCGGCAACACCTGATTGCAGCAAGGCTAATTCATCCGTTGATAGCACGTCTTCTATGACGACAAAACCATCGCGATCAAACAACCCAACGGCGCGTTCGATCTCTGTCGGCTTCAGGATTTCTAAGCCTTGAATGCCTGAATTTGCGAGCAAGTGCGTTTTCAGCGTCGTTATCGCCTTCTCATTGGGCATCAATACACCCCTTATCCCGTTGGTCAAACATCCTAACATCCCATTGGGGCGAATCACTCTCAAACTGCTGATTGTCACCGCACAATTGTTATTTTGACGTTAGCCTATTACGCCAAAGGCCCTATCGGACCGGTTTTTTAACCCCGTTTATCGCGCAAGGTTAAACTTGCGTTCATTGTCCCCCCTCGAAAACCGCGGTAGATCCAGCGCACGCCTATTTCAATTCCAGACCCTGTTTAGAATGAGCGCCGACACGCAAGGTTACGGTTTCGGCACTGACTGAGTCTTGGTTTTAGATTGGGGTATCGGTTGATCCGGTCAGAAACACGCAGGTCGGACAACCCTCGTCCGCCACCTCAGCATCGGCCTCAAACTGATATTGCGGTGTATCAAACCGGGGCAATCTAAAATCACTGCCCGCGCCAGCGTCGCCACGCGCCGCGGGTTGCATCACCGCATCCTTCCAACTGTGGTCGGCCAACCACTCATAGGGCAGGGTTTTAATATCGCCCGATTGGGTGATGTCCTCAAATCCCTTTAGCGCCTCGGTCATCATGGCGACCTGCTCATCTAGCGCATGCGGTCGGCCGCTGGTATGACCCAATGGAAAGTCAACAAAACTCGCACGCGGTGGCCGCACCGCACGGGTAATCGAGTAAGCACTCGACAGGCACAAGGTGGCAATCCCTAAGGCTTCAATTTGACGCGCGATCAGTCCCACGGACTGATGACAAACCGGTCACGCCGGGACGAGTAACACCACATCCGGTTGATCCGACAGCAAACGCGCAGCCAATGCCGGCGCCAAGATATCTTTTACTTTGCGAGCCGAATAAATGCCCCCCATAAAGGTGTAGGCGCGCTCGGCAAGCGCGCCAAGAAAGCCCGAGGCCACTAATTGCTTTAAGGGCTCAACCGGAAACACGACGTTCGGATCCTTGCGTACTGGCGCTAAATCGTAAGCAAAGTGGCTGGCCCGTAGGTCCGCGGCGGGCCCAAAAACGTTAATTTCACGATAGCTCAGATCATCTTTGTAGTGGAACGCGACCTGCCCGCGGGTATAAAGCCCGCCCGACGCGATCAACGACAGTTTGGCTTCAGACAACGGTTTCTTTAAGGGCGCCAAGGGCACTGCGGTGTCGTTATAGACCCATTGATAGCTAGGATACCCCAAGGCCTCGTACTGTTTTTGGGTGCGCTCGATATAATCAATAGGGGGTTGCTTAACCATCGCGTATTCTCTTCAGATCCTTGCAAAACGTTAACAGGATCTTGCCGCTTAGGTCTAGCAGACTTGCGCCGGCAACCTGCATCCGCGGCGCCTGCGCTACCACCAAGTGGTATACAGCGCGATGAGAATCAAACTCACAATCAGTGCCGATAGATTAAATGCCCGGGTCGTGCCGAATTCAATTTCAGACAGGTCGATGGCGCCTGCTTGCTTTTCGCCGCCTTGCCACAAGCTGACCACGACAGCGAGTAACCCGCACAATACAAAGACCAGCCCAACTCGGTCAATAAACGGCAGTTCGGGCCAACCCATTTTGAAGGCAAACGATAGCAGTGCTGAGCCCACTGCCGCCGTCAGCGCCGCACTCGCGGTAGCGCGGGGCCAAAACATGCCCAGCATGAAAATCACGACAATCCCTGGGGTAAAAAATCCGGTGAATTCCTGAATGTATTGAAAGGCCTGATCGAAATTGCCCAATAGGGGCTGGGCGCAAACCATCGCCAACAGCATTGCCCCGAGCGCCGCACCACGCCCCACCCGAACCAAATGGCGCTCTGACTTTTGGGTTGAAAACCGCGCGTACAAATCCAAGGTAAAGATGGTGGCAATACTGTTAATCATAGAGGCGAGAGACGAAACGATCGCCGCCAACAGGGCCGCGAAGACCAAGCCCTTCAGACCAACCGGGAGTAACGTCAAGGCCAAAGGATAGGCCTGGTCGGGCGCATCAAGACCGGGCTCAAGCACAAACATCGCGATGCCCGGCAGCACCACAATCACGGGCATCAACAATTTCAGAAAAGCGGCGAAGGCCATGCCTTTTTGCGCGGCCTGCAGACTATCGGCCGCGAGTGCGCGCTGAATAATGTATTGATTAAAGCCCCAGTAGGACACATTCATGACCCACATCCCACCCAGCAAGACCGACAGGCCCGGTAAGCTGATGTAGTGGGGATGACCCGGTGCCAAAATCATGTCAAATTTTTCAGGTGCCGCATCAAGCAGCGCGGCAAACCCTTGCCAAGGTCCAGCGCCCAGCGCAATCTCATCGAGCAAGATCCACGAGATGAGCAGCCCACCGGCAATCAACAGCACCACCTGGAGCAGATCGGTAAAGGCAACCGCTTTGAGCCCGCCGTATAAAGAATACAAAAGCGCAAAGACCCCAATCAAACCGAGTCCGGTATTCAAAGCCAATCCCGTCACCGTATGAATGGTCAGTGCCCCGAGCCACAGAATGGCGGTGAGGTTGACAAAAACATAGACCGCCAGCCAAAACAGCGCGAGGACGAGACGGACTCTCGAATCGAAGCGTTGCTCCAAAAATTGCGGCATGGTCTGAATATTGTGTTTTAAAAAAACGGGTAACAAAAATTTACCCACCAAAATCAAAGTGATCGCCGCCATCCATTCATAAGACGCAATCGCTAAACCAATTGCATAGCCCGATCCCGACATACCAATAATTTGCTCGGCGGAGATGTTCGCGGCCACCAAAGACGCACCCACCGCCCACCAGGGCAGTGACCGACTCGCCAAGAAATAATCCTGCGTTGTTTTCTCGTGCCCTGCGGGTTCGCGCGAAAACCAAGTCGCCAAGCCAATGAGTAGCACGGCATAGAGCCCAATAATCACGACATCAAGGGTTGCGAGCATCAATGGCTCCTTTTTTTTGGTGGCCCTTGGCGCAAGCACCTAGGCATTAATCACTCGCCCACTGTCCTCGGGCGGTTGTTCTTCTTTGGATTCAGTTTCTGGTGACGCCACGTTTCATGATCGCTTTACCGCATTGGCTGGCCACGTGCGCGACGGCAAGCCCAATAAGGCCCTTGTAACACTTGCTTTAAGTCGTTTTTGACAACGCCGCTGACAGATCCACCCGGATCGTCTGCAAGGCGTTGGCCGGCAGCGTGATGACCGCATGCTGGCCAAGCAAACCAAGACCAAAGGTTAGGGGCGTCATTTGGGTATTAAGCAACTGAATCGATATTAGGCCCTTTGGGCTGAGGGTTGCGCCGACATGCAACGCGTCCTCGGGCCAAGCATCGCCCTGAATTGAAACCGTCACGGCCTGATCTCCCGGGCGTATGGTGCGGCTAAACTGCGACAGCACATCAAAAATAGGCGTGAAGTAGACGTCTTGGGTTTCAAGGTTCACCATAATGGGCGCGCCACAGAAATTGCCAACATGATTTGGACCACCGCGTTCATCGAGCACTGGGTTCCAGTCAACCCAACCTGAAACCCAATGATTCAAGCTACCAATAATATTTCGCGCATAACGATGAACCGGCGTATACATCGGGTGATCGGCCGCATTCGGTGCCCAACTTGCCGTGTAGGCCCAATCCGTTGCCTTGCGCTGCCACCAGAACGCATCATTGTTAAACCAATTGGTTTCGGTGAAGCCAGCCGGGTCGCCAATGCCGCCCGGCGCTGGCTTACCCAGATCGTCGATCGTGCCTTCGGTATGAATGAGATCAAATTCTGGAAACCGCGTGTGTACGCGCTCTAAAACGTCCCCATACACATTCGTGGTACTCGCATACCAATGGATGGCGCTGCCATACACATACTGCGCGACATCCGGTTGGCTCAAAATGGTGTCAGCCCAATGTTCAAGGCGATCCCGATTTTGATCAAAGATCAATAACTTGGTCTCGGCATGGGCGCTTGCCTGCAATTTTGGCCCTAGGTGATCTTGAATAAAACGGGCCTGGCCTTCCGCCGTAAAATGCATACTCTCCCATTGCCCGCTATTGCCCTCGGGTTCGTTCACGGGGGTCAGCCCCCAGATCGGCACACCCGCCGCGGCGTAGGCGTCGAGATAGCGCAGAAGGTAATCCGCATAAACCGACTCATAACCCGGCTTTAATTGACCGCCTGTGCCTTGGTAGTTGTTTTCCGCCGTACCCGGCTGATAATAACCTGCTATGTCCTTCATCCAGGGCGGCGCAGTCCACGCTGAGGCAATAATGCGCAAGGACGAATCTGCTTGACCTTGTTTGATGGTCAGCGCCTCGTCGATCATGGGTAACAAATCAAAGTCTGGCGCGATAACACCTGGATAACGTGCAGGGTCGAATCCCAAACGGTCTTCGGCGATTGAGAAATGCTGGAGATCTAGATCATCGGCGACCGGCGCGTAGTCATACTTGCCTTCAACCGAAAAATCGGTCGCGCCAATGGTCGTGCGGGCCAAGGAAAAATTAGCCCCCTGATCAGAGAACAATTGCGCCATCACAGACCGCCGCGCCGGCCCCGGCAGGTGCGCTAAAACAAATGCGGAAGATTCGGTAAATGACGTCCCGATCCCTGTCACGGTTTGGCGCGTCATCAAGGGATCAATTTGAACCTGCGCGACCCCGGCCCGGGTATTGTCTGAGGAGAACTGCACGGGGTCCATGACGGCAAGCTTGTGGCCTGCCGCACTCGTCAATAACACCTCGGTTGAAACCAAGCTAGGCACTTCTTTCGCGCGGAGCGGGCTTGTCTGTAAACCGATGATCGCGAGCAGTGCGACCTGGAACCCAATATTGAACTGCCGACGCATGCGTGCCTCCCTTTGATGAAGACCAAAGGTTCACCGGTTTTGACAGCGCTGTCAATTTTGTCAGCGATTTAGCGCTTAATGCGTTGGTTTTGCCCTGCCCGGCTCAGACAACCAGCACTGGACCGCTTATCACCCGTGCTGCACTAGCGGCCATTACCCCGCGCTGGATCCTTGGGGTCTAACAAGGCCAATTGCGTCCGTAAGGATCCCGGCGTTTCGGTCCCAACAATGTAGATAACCTCGCCGACCACCGCGCCCTCGGCGTGCAAGGTCCCGCGCGGGATGTTGAGTTTGTCCCCCGGTTCAAGGGCATGGTGCTGGCCCGCCTCATCGACAAGATACGTGGTGCCTTCGATCACATAGCCCGACACATCAAGATCATGCCAGTGCAGCGGCAACTCAGGCGATGCGCCCGAAACAAAGGTGGTTGGCCAGTGTCCGGTTTGAGCCAAATCCTCAAACACTTGTTCACGGCGCTCAAAAAACTTTTTCTGTACGGTTAAACCCATCACCCCTCCCGTTTTTTAGTTCAATCTACACCACATTGCGGGCAATCTGCACGCGCCTTCCGAGGCGCATCCTGAGTGCTTTGGGCGTTTAACCATAGTAATCCCCGCACAGATTCGCTACATTCTCGCCGGGCGTCAGAACAGCCCGATGCCGCAACCGCCTCTGGTGCCCAATGGATATCACGTTATGAATTCTGTTTCACAGCGCATTGCTGAAGAACTCCTCGTTCACGAGCGACAAGTCACCGCCGCGATCGAATTACTCGATGATGGGGCGACGGTGCCTTTTATCGCGCGCTACCGAAAAGAAGTCACCGATGGCCTTGATGACACGCAACTTCGTAACCTTGAAGACCGTCTCAGATATCTACGAGAATTAGACGATCGCCGAGCCGCCGTACTCAAAAGCATCGACGAGCAAGGCAAGTTAACGGAATCGCTTAAGGCTTCAATTTTAGCGGCGGATACGAAAATCCGTCTGGAAGACTTGTATCTCCCCTACAAACAAAAACGGCGCACCAAAGCAGAAATCGCCCGTGAAGCGGGCTTGCAACCGCTCGCCATGGCATTGCTGGCCGATCCAAGCCTTGATCCATGGGTATCAGCTGTCGACTATGTTAATGATGCCGTTGCTGACCCCAAAGCAGCCTTAGACGGCGCGCGACAGATCCTCATGGAACGCTTCGCAGAGGATGCTGATTTGCTGGCCGCACTGCGCGATTACCTGACAACCCACGGCGTCATCAAATCGACCGTTACGCCAGACAAAGCCCAAGTCGGCGCAAAGTTTTCTGACTATTTCGATTATTCAGAGGCACTCGGCAAAATTCCATCACATCGAGCGCTCGCTCTGTTCCGAGGCCGAAACGAAGGCATCCTCCAAGTCAGCCTACAAATTGCGAATGAGGCGGACTTTGAAACCCATCCTTGCGAAGGCCTTATCGCGCGCAAATTTAACCTCGAGAACCTCGGCCGGCCGGGGGACGCCTTCCTGCAGGAGACCGTGCGCTGGGCCTGGAAGGTCAAAATTTTTATCCACCTCGATCTCGAACTCAAAATGCAGCTCAAAAGCCGCGCAGAGCTCGAAGCCATCAAAGTCTTTGCGACCAACCTGTCCGACCTATTATTGGCGGCCCCAGCTGGCCCAAAAGTTACCCTTGGGCTCGACCCCGGCATGCGGACCGGCACCAAGATCGCGGTCGTTGATGAAACCGGGAAGTTGGTGGATACCGCAACCATCTACCCCCACGCGCCACAAAATCAGTGGGATCAGTCGATTGCCACTTTGGCGGCTCTGTGCGCGAAGCACGAAGTGCGCTTACTGAGCATTGGTAACGGCACCGCTTCTCGTGAAACCGACAAACTTGCCAAGGAACTTGGCCGCAAACATCCGGCGCTCGCATTGACCCCACTCGTTGTGTCAGAAGCCGGCGCCTCGGTTTATTCTGCCTCTGCGTTGGCGGCCAATGAGTTTCCCGAACTGGACGTTTCGATTCGAGGCGCGGTCTCGATCGCACGCCGATTACAAGACCCTTTATCCGAACTCGTGAAGATCGAACCCAAAGCCATCGGTGTCGGGCAATACCAACACGATGTCAGTCAAGCTCAGTTATCGCGATCACTTGATGCGGTGGTCGAAGATTGCGTCAATGCGGTGGGCGTTGATGTGAATATGGCCTCCGTGCCGCTTTTATCACAGGTATCGGGTTTAACTAAAAGCATGGCCGAGAATATCGTGGCCTACCGGGACGAGAATGGGCCCTTCACCAACCGAAAAACGCTCTTAGCCGTGCCCCGCCTCGGTCCAAAAGCCTTTGAACAGGCGGCGGGCTTCCTGAGAATTCGAGGGGGCGATAACCCACTCGATCAATCAGGGGTCCATCCTGAAACCTATCCTTTGGTTGAAACCATTATTCAAAAGAGTGCCCGCCCCATCACAGACATCCTGGGCGACGCGCATTTTGTAAAAGGCCTTAAAGCAACCGATTTCATATCGGACGCCTTCGGTCTCGTGACCGTCAACGATATTTTTGCTGAACTTGAAAAGCCTGGCCGAGACCCCCGACCCGAATTTAAGACTGCGGCCTTTGTCGATGGTGTCGAGACCATCGGGCATTTAAAGCCCGACATGATCTTAGAAGGCGTTGTAACGAATGTGGCCAATTTTGGCGCGTTTGTCGATGTGGGCGTCCACCAAGATGGGCTGGTGCACATCTCAGCCTTGTCGAACACGTTTGTGAAAGACCCGCGAACCATTGTGAAGGTCGGCGACGTGGTAAAAGTAAAAGTCATGCAGGTGGACGTTGACCGCAAACGCATCGGTCTCACCATGCGGCTTGAGGACGAAGCCAAGAACCAGAATTTGGATATTGCCCGGGATAAACCCGGTCAGGGACCGTCGAGAACGCAACAACGCAAAGAGAGCAGCCCCCCAAACGCGCGCCCCGCTCGTGGTAACCATCCTAAAAGCCAGGATAAACACGCAGGGAAAGCGGGCGGAAACGACCGCAAACCGCCCCTTAACTCAGCAATGGCCGATGCGCTCGCTGAGGCGTTCAAAAAATAAGGCATTTGGCGCACTGTGCCGAAATGCCGCCTCATGCGCCAGATCTTGATCGACGCGCCTGACCACTTGCACCAAACGTGATACGGCCATAGTGGCCGATTAGGACGCAATCCAAGCTTTTGCTGCACTGCCCAACGTTTGATACCCGAGACCTGCAGCACCGAGGCAGCGTTCCAAGCCCATCCCAGGCTAAATGGGATGAGGAATGGGCGGCATTGCCCCTGTCAGCATGCCTTCGGCACGTGTTTTAACCAGGTCCACATAGCGTGGATGGGTCATTATCCAGAAGGTTCCATCGTTAATTGCCCGGAGCACCGCTTGGGCAGCAGCCTCCGGCTCGATTGCTTCGGTTGCTGTGATGAGCCCTTCCTCGCCAAAGGCATCGCCTTTGACGCCGCCCGGTCGATTGCGTTCGCTGACGCCGATCTTGGTTCGAACCACGCCAGGACACAGCACCGAAACCCGGATTGGCAACTTTTCGGCCATCGCATCGGCCAGAAGCACTTCGGATAAGGCCACCACACCTTGTTTTGCAACATCGTAAGACGCAATACCGGGAAAGGCGACGACACCCGCCGTTGACGCCGTATTCACCACATGGCCAGGCTCGCCAGAAGCAATCATACGAGGCACAAAGGCATGCACGCCATAAATCGGTCCCCAGAGATCAACCCCCAGGACCCACTCCCAGGATTCAATCGACGCTTCCCAAGCCAGATCACGATGCACAACGCCTGCGTTGTTGCATAAGACATGCACCGCACCAAACGCGTCATAAGAAAAATCCGCCAGGGCCTCAACCGCTTTTTGATCCGAGACATCACATTGCATTGCACAACAAGAAAACCCTTCCGCCTCCAACTGCGCCATGGCGATCTCCAATGCGCCTTGCTCAACATCAGCAATCACTAGGTTCATGCCCTGGCTGCCAAATTGTTGCGCCATTGCAAGACCAATGCCCGATGCGCCCCCAGTAATCACCGCTGTTTTGCCTTGCAAGCTGCCCAGTACCCCAGTCATACAATCTCCTACCCGTCATGGTTCATTCTGAAATCGTAATTCAATCAGGTTGTCATTGCCCGTCGTTTTTGCCTTAGGGTCAACCGACTCGCGCCGGCCCGATAGCACCGCGGTCAATCAACTTGATAGAAGATCCCTTACAAAAAGCTCAGCGCCTGCCGCGTTCACCACAAGAACCAAACTGCCCATTCAATTTCACAGCTTTTAAAGTAATGCTCATCATTAAAATAGTGCTATGCTTCGAGCAATCAACACGTCTTAGAAGAAGGCTAACATGCGCATACTCCGAACCCCAGATACCTGTTTCGATGGTTTGAAAGACTACCCGTTCGAGCCGAACTACACCCAAATCACAACCGATGATGGCAGCGCGCTACGCATTCATCATCTCGATGAAGGCGCACGGGACGGCGATCTTGTGTTGTGCCTGCATGGGCAGCCCGTCTGGAGTTATCTTTATCGCAAGATGGTGCCGTACTTAACCCAAAGCGGTTTAAGAGTCATCGCGCCAGACCTGCCGGGGTACGGTAAGTCAGACAAGCCCGCAGCCCGCGAAGACTACTCCTACGAGCGACAAGTTGAATGGATGGGCCAATGGTTGGAGGAGAACGATTTCAACAACATCACGGTTTTTGGACAAGACTGGGGCGGCCTGATCGGGCTTCGTCTGGTTGCCAATCATCCCGACCGATTTGCGCGCGTCGTCATCTCGAACACTGGCCTGCCTTACAACCCAACAACTTCGGAGCAACTCCTTCAAGAGATTCAACAATTTCGAACGGATGCCCCGACGCCATCCCTGATGGCCATGCAAAAAGCGATCAGTGGCATGCCCAGTGGCGACCCTGCATTGAAGTTCGCTTATTGGCAAAAATTTTGTTGGGAATCCGAGCAACTCCCAGTCGGCATGATGATGCAGATGATGATGGAGCGTCCCTCGACACCCGTTATGGCCGTCAATTTCCTCATGAATCAATTGGGCCTGTTCAACTACTCGCCCTGCCGATCCGATGTTGCCAAGGCCTATGATGCGCCCTTTCCTGACGCCAGCTACAAAATGGGGCCCAGGGCTATGCCAAGCCATGTGCCAACAACGTCGGCTTCGGCCTCGCTAGCGCAACAAGCAGCAGCCTGGCAGTTTTTTGAGACCTTTGAGAAGCCGTTTCTCTGCGCCTTTGCGGACGATGACCCGGTCACCAAAGGCGGCGATAAGATTTTTCAGGATCGTGTGCCAGGCACCAAGGGTCTGCCCCATACCGAAATCAAAGGGGGCGGGCACTTTGTACAAGAACGCGCGCCGGAACAGGTTGCTGCCGTCATTAGCCAGTTAATCGCAAGCACCTAACGATGACGCGGTTAAGCTGAACCTGCGGCAGCCGCTGCGCCAAGGCCTTGATCAATTTTGACCCGATCCAAGCGAGCACATCAGTGCAGATGTCGAGTGCCAGCTGCGCTAACAGTGCAGCTTTAGGCCGCCTCGAAAGGGCGCGCAGGAAGCGACCGGATTCGCCAACCGGTCGTGCCGTTATGACCCGCTCGATCAAACAACATTAGGCCGGTTTCACAGGCTCCATCCGCTGGCCATAATCCCAGGCCGAGATCCAAACCGGTTTGAGCCGAAGCTCCAGCTCCTCATCCACTCGGCTCATAAGCCACTGACCCAACCCGGCGTTCGTGTCGCCCATGTACCGCGTGATGAGCCGCGGCAAGCTCTGCGCCGCGGCGGCCGCATCAACCTCGATCATCGCCTTGCCTCGAACACCACAATACGGCGGTGTATTGGAGGCGATTTCAAACGCACACCGCGGATTCTTCGCAATCAACCGCGCGATTTGACTGCGCGCGTGGGTTGCGCAAATGAGCACGCCTTGCACGGGATCATAATCAAACCACAGCGAGCAAATCGTCGGGAAATCGCCATCGGTAATAGCGAT
>ERZ887942.305-NODE-305-length-41405-cov-7.025852_pt1 | contig 41405 bp, 30 predicted proteins | sample MGYA00521099_ERZ887942 | MGnify/ENA primary metagenome ERZ887942 (study PRJEB32303, sample SAMEA104408605) | aquatic metagenome | biome: Brackish water; feature: Pelagic; material: water | place: Baltic Sea | collected 2014-06-07T06:48:00 | depth 16,251 m ... | reverse complement strand
GCATCGAGTGCGAGTTATCAGCTCAGCGGTGGGAGTATGGAACCGATTTCAGGGGCATCCAGTTCGGCGACCTACCAAGCTCAGCACGGGTTCTTAGTCACTGGCGGTGCAGATCTAAACGTTGAGGTGCCGGGAGGTACCGCCACTCCCGTAGACGAAAATAACGAAGACTGGACGGGAAACGAAGAGGAAGCCGATGGTAGCTACGCAGGAGTGCTCACGGATGATAATGGAAATGTGGTCTCGTCGATCACGCTGAAGGTGAGCTATAAAAACGGCGTTGCCTCGGGCCTGATCGTTTATGATGGCTTGAAATTGAAATACAAAGGCACCGTCAATCCCGATGGCAGTCTGACCGTGACCGGTATTCTCGACAAAAATTCGGGCCGCATTTTTGATCTCGCTTTGCAACTGGTGACAACGCCGGAAGGCTTTCGCATTGCCGGTTCGGTCACCGAAGGCGCGACGGTTCTCGGTGCTTCGCTGGATCAATCGGCCTTCAATGCAAAGACCGATCCGTCAGGTTTTGCCGGTCTTTTCACAGTGCTGATCCCCGCAAGCCAGGCGCATCCGGATGGCGCGACGCATCCGCAGGGCGACGGCTGGGCCACGATGAGTATTGCCACTTCAGGAAAGATTAAATTCGCCGGTCAGTTGGGTGACGGCACGAAACTCAGCCTCGGCGGTATCGTTTCAAAAGACGGCACGTGGCAAATTTTCAAGGAGCTTTATAAAACAAAACCAAAAGGAACGTTCGGCGGCACGGTGACGTTTCGCGATATCCCGAACGTAAGCGATTTCGACGGCGAGATGCATTGGCTGAAACGGGAATACGTGAAGGACAAGCTCTACCCTGCCGGTTTCGAAGTGGATGTGAAACTGATCGGCTCGAATTTTGATCGGCCGTTTCCAACCGAACGCGCTCTCACCCAGCTCGCCGCTGGAGACAACAACGCTGAGTGGATGCTTGGGATGGGAAATCTGCCATCTGATCCGGGAACGAAATCTGTAACATGGACAGAGAAAAACAAGGTGACTTACGTTCGCGTCGGCGCGGAAAAATTATCGATTAAGCCCAACGTGAAATCGGGCTCAGTTAGCGGAAGTTATTCCGACAAAGCGGCGGGGCTGAACGTGAAATTCGCCGGAGTCGCTTTTCAGAAACAGGGAGTGGTCGCCGGAAACTTTAAAGGCGTTGACCAAACCGGTTACCTTTTTATCCAGCCTGTCGGTGGTCCAATCTTGCAGGTGCGTTCCTTCGCGGGCGATGTGAGGCTTCAAAATGAAGACATCACTCCTGATCTGGCAGACGGCACGGATTTCGGCGACGCCGGAACTGAAGGTGGATTCGCCGATCGCAGTTTTCGCATAAGAAATAGCGGTACTGCGAATTTATTCGTTCTCGACACCCCGACGGTGACCGGCTCGCAATTCAGTGTAATCTCGGCCCGGACAGGACCTCTCATGCCTGGTGAAGAAATGCTCATGACGGTGCGATTTAATCCAACGGCTGCTGGACCGGCTGTCGCGACCGTGACGATCGAGACCAACGCCGAACACGCCAATCCATTCACCTTTGACATTCAAGGCAACGGCGTCGCCGGGAACTTTTCCAGCCACGACGGAGCCCTCGGCGGCTGGGTCGGAACCGAGCCCGAAAATCCAGCGGATGCACCCGCGACAACGGCAGTGAATTTCGATCTCGGCCAACTCGCCAGCTACACTGGGTTGCTCGAAAGTCAGACGCCCGGACAGGAAATTCCTGGTCTTCTTTCGGTGAAAGTCGGCAAAAACGGTGCGTTCTCCGGCCTGCTCCAGCACAACGGAGCAAAATACAAAATCAAAGGAATCCTCGGAGTTGCCGGCGATGCGATGGTGCAAATCACGCTCAGAACGGGCGGCACGATCGATATCGCGCTGCAAGCGCACCAAGCAGATACGAGTGAGCAATTTCGGATTCACGGCACCGTGACCGAAAGCAACAGCGGGACGATTTCGGACTTTGCGCTCGTGCGAAACAGCTTCCACAAAAAGACAAATCTCGCTCCGCAAGCCGGAGCCTACACCTCGATCATCATCGGCAATGACGATCTCGGCATCGGCTATCCCGGCGGCGACGGCGCCGTGACGATGAGCGTCAGCACGTCAGGAACGATCAAGGCCATCGCCATTCTCGGCGACCAGACCAAGCTTTCGCTGTCCGGATTTCTCAGCGCTGACAACGAATGGCAGCTTTACCGATCGGCCTACCGCACCAAGCCCAACGGATTTCTCGCTGGCACGCTGACCTTTCGCGATACGCCAAACGTGAGTGATTTCGACGGCGTGTTGCAGTGGCAGAAACGTCAGTCGTCGAAGGAGAAAATTTATGCCCACGGATTCAAACAGCGCGTCAAAGCCATCGGCGCTCGATTTACCGCCCCACTGAAAACCGAACGCGGGATCACCAGCCTGCCCGATACCACGGACAACGCCACGTTTACCTTTGAAAAGGGAAACCTCGCACCAATTCTTCCGGTTCCGTTCGATTTTACCTGGAACGTCGGTGACAAAGCCGTGTTCATCCCCGTGGGAACCGAGCGATTCAAATTAAAGATTTCCCAGAAAAACGGATTTGTCAGCGGAAGTTATACCGACAAAACAACTGGCCTGAAAATCACTAAAATGAGTGGCGTGGTCTATCAGAAGCAGGAAATTGTTTCAGGTAGTTTCCTCGGCAGTTTCGCAACGGGGCGGATCTTGATCGAGCCGAAACCATAGATTAGCACCACATAACTATCGGGTGGCCAAAGAAGGAGTGAGATTAGTCACCGTGAATGGGACACGCTACCGATCGTCTTCAGTAAGCTTCGGTCACCAAGATTAAACAAGTGGACTCTGTCGGCACCGGTTTTGTACCATCGAGCACCCCCCTGTGATGCTGTGCTAAAGTCAGGATACCGCGTGGTTTTGGCTTCATTTTTCCTGCGGCGATGAGCTTATCTTCTTCCGCTGTGGTGTCGTGGCCGTCGAGAACGCACTCCTCGCCGAATAAAATCCCACAATCAGTGCCTTCTGCCATTTTCATAAAGGGACTGATGTCGAATTCAAACCCACTTGTGGTTCGGTGAGGAAAAGTTCACCCGGCTTCCGGCGACGATGCACCAATCGAACACGGCCAGCTGGGTGTCGGTATAGCTCAGGATGTGATTTCTCAGGTCGTCAGCATTCTTGTAGTGTCCACCATAGAATTTGCTGAAACCGTCATCATTGATGATGACAAGTTTATCCCCGTTGCGCGGGGACGGAGGCTCGGCGGAGTTTGAGACCGAAGAGATCGAGAAAAGAAGGCCGAGGAGCAAGAGGTGAAGTCGGGACATGGAACGGAAGGTCTTGATTGAAAGCGGAACAGTTCAACCGGCGCATGTCGGCGCATGTCGGCGTAAGCGCCCCGATAAAAAGCAATTTCCAATCAATTGGAAAAGGCGATTGTCTATCTGTCTCATGAAAATATTTTCACGATTTAGTCTCTTTTTGCGTCTCAGCTTTTTTTCGCTTCTGATCACCACGCTCGTCTGTCCGGCCTCGGAAAAGCCGAATGTGCTTTTCATCGCAATCGATGATTTAAACTGTCGGCTCGGTTGCTACGGTTTTGATCACATCGTTTCACCGAATCTCGACAGACTGGCAAAGCGAGGGGTGCGATTCGATCGAGCGTATTGTCAGTATCCGTCTTGTGGACCGAGCCGCGCCTCAGTTCTGACAGGACTGAGGCCCGACACGACGGGGATAATCAGCAACAAGATCAATTTCCGGGAGCACCTACCGGATGGGTTGACCTTGCCTCAGCATTTTCGAAACAGCGGCTATCACGTGACCCGGGTCGGGAAGATTTTTCATCAGGACAACCCGACGCACATCGGGACAAGCGGCCCGGACGATCCGGAGTCCTGGGATGCCGTCGTGAATCCGCGCGGGCGAGACAAGGACGAGGAGGATAAGCTCACGGTTTATACCCCACAGTTACCGCTGCCGGATCAGATGTGTTTTCTGAAAGCAGAGGGAGCAGATGGCGAGCAAACCGATGGAAAAATCACGGATGAGACGATCCGGGTTTTGAAAAAAAAAGGTGATGAGCCCGCTTTCATCGGGGTTGGCTACTACCGGCCTCACATTCCCTACATCGCACCGAAGAAGTATTTCGATCTCTATTCGTATGAGAAGACGCCGCTTCCGACCTGGCCGGCAGGGTATCGGGCGACAGTTCCGGCAGCGGCGCTGGCTTCAACACCAGAGTGGCCGAATTTCGGAACGACGGAACGCGAAGCCCGCGAATGCATCCTAGCGTATGACGCCTGCGTTTCGTTCGTCGACGCGCAAGTCGGGCGCCTGCTCGATTTTGTGGAAGGCGACGCGGATCTGGCTGCGAATACGATCATCGTGGTGTGGGGTGATCATGGCTATCACCTCGGAGAGCACGGGCTTTGGCGAAAGAACAGCCTGTTCGAAGAATCGGCGCGAGCACCACTGATTATTTACGATCCCCGTCTCAAAAATAGCGGTTCCGATTGTTCGCGCGTTGTCGAGTTTGTCGATATTTTCCCAACCGTGACAGAGCTCGCAGGAATCGAAATGCCGGAGAATCTCGATGGTGTCAGCCTCGTGCCGCTGGTGAAAAACCCGGATGAGGAATGGAACCGCCCGGCATTCAGTCAGGTCCAGTTTCGCGAAGCGGGTGGTCGTAGCATCCGAACGGATCGCTGGCGCTACGTTGAGTGGGATGGCGGCGAGCGAGGAATTGAGTTGTATGATCAGAAAGCGGATCCCACTGAAATGAATAATCTCTCGAACGATCCGGCATTTGCAACCGTTCGGAAAACGCTGCGCGGGAAATTGAAAGACCAGTGGAAAGAGAGTAAGTAGATCTAGCCTTCTTGCTTCCAAATCGGTGCCCAGTAATCCACACCGATTTCGACACCGGTCCGCCCCTGTTTAAATGCGGATGGACAGCCTTTCGGATTTTTTGCTACGCTCGCCGCATGAGACGCCTTCAATTGCTTGCCCTGGCATTCGCGCTTTCCTGCGCGAATGCTCAGGAGGAGAAAGTCCGCATTCTTCCTGCGGATTTCAATGGGGATCGCGAGAATCAGATGATGCGTTCTTTTCTTCGAAAGAAAGTCCATGCCGCACTGGATCGAGGCCGGACGGATTTTGAAGCGCTTAAAAAACCAGAACAAATCGAAGCCTATCAGCAACGGCTGAAAGCATTTTTTGAAAAGACGATTGATCTCGCATCGTTCAAGAAAACGCGGCTCAAACCTCAGGTGACCGGTGTCTTGAAGCGTGATGACTACCGCATTGAGAATGTAATGTTTGAGTCGCTGCCTGACTTTCACGTCACGGGAAATCTTTATATTCCAGAGGGCGAGGGGCCATTCCCCGCGATTTTGCATCCGTGCGGACACACTGAGAATGGAAAAGCGGCGGGCGTCTATCAGTTCGTGAATCAACTGCTTGTACGAAATGGATTCGTTGTTCTCTGCTACGATCCGATTGGACAGGGCGAGCGGAAACAGTTGATCAATGAAAAAGGCGCCGGTCTGTTGAAATCCACGAGCGAACATCAGGCCCTCGGGCGTGCACCTATTCTATTGGGGCGCGGTCTGGCCAGTTATATGATTTGGGATGGCATACGCGCGCTCGATTTTCTCGAAACGCGGCCCGAAGTCGATGGGGCGCGCCTCGGTTGTACGGGGAATTCCGGCGGCGGAAACATGACCAGTTTTCTCATGGCATTGGATGATCGAATTCAAGCAGCTGCGCCCGGCTGTTTCATGACGACGACGCGGATGAAAAATGAAAAGCCCGGCCCAGGCGATCCTGAACAAAATCTATTCGCACAGATCCGCGAGGGACTCGATCATCCCGATTTCGCGATTATTCGCGCACCCAAACCCACGCTCATTTTAGCAGCGACTCAGGATTTTGTGCCGATCGAAGGAACTTGGGATGCCTTTCGCCAAGCGAAGCGCATTTACACCAAACTAGGTGTGCCCGAGTGTATCGAATTGATCGAGACGGATGAAAAACACGGCTACTCGAAACGGCTTCGCGAGGGTGCAGTGCGATTTTTTGCCCGTTGGTTGCAGAGACGGGATGTCGTCATTTCCGAGCCGGATGATTCGGTGGAGGAAAAGGTATCGGATCTGCTTTGTTCAATGGACGGGCAAGTTTTGAAGATGAAAGGGGAGCGGACTATTTTTGATTTAAATGCGGAGCGAGCGGCGGAGTTGAACGCGACACGGAAGTCTGATTGGGAACAGATGAGTGATGCGGAACGTCGTGCTCGTGTCCGCGCATTGATTGGAGTCGAGGAAATAAAAATAGAAACGTCTCGGACTTCAAAACCCGTTGATTCATCGGTGGGGGGCGCCTCAGTCATGTGGCACGGAACTGTTCAGATTCCACGAATCACGTTCAGGCTGAGCAGCAATGGGCAGAAGCCAACGGAGGCTCATTTGATTTTCCACGACGAAGGAATCGCGACATTTAATCCCGAAATGACACGAAACCTGCTGAAAAATAGGCCGGATCACAACGCCTCAATGTTTGATCTGTGTGACATCGGCGAAACAAAAACCCGGAACTGGCGGTTCTACGGAGCGGATTCTATGATTGCTTACATGCTGGGCGAATCGTATCTCAAATATCGGGTCGAGGAGATCATAGCCATCGCGAAATTTGATCAGAAATACGATCGCTCAGCTGATAAAAATCATCTGCATGCCTACGGTGAGTTGGTTCCCGCAGCGCTTCACGCGGCGGCGCTTGAGCCGGATTTATTCGACTCCATCACTCTCCACGGAGGGCTGAAAAGCTGGGAATCGCTCATGCGAAATCCGAATCCGATTTCTGAAACGCACAACATCGTCCACGGCGTGTTGAAGGTGTGCGATTTGCCGAATTTGGTGAACCTGATTCCGGAAGGAAAATTGGAATGGAAAGAGGAGAAGGCTTCCACGAAGCAATAGAGTTGGTTTGGCGAACACACCCTGCCAAATCGCGTAAGGGTTAAGTCGTTGATAATCAGGAAAATATTATTGTGATTAGGTGGGGTTTTGACAGGCGGTATCGCCGGTCATATTTTGCTATTGGTTAGCTCAGCCCTCGCGGACAATCTCGATCGCATTCAAAACCGGCAATTTTGAGGAAACGGCGGTGTCTTTTTCTTTCTCGGCCCACTGCTCGATATTCAAAACATCCGTCACTTCGATCCCGTTGAACTCGAGGATCTGTGGTTTTGGATTTCCGGCTTTGATCGTGACGCCTTCAGCGACTTTTTGGCCTTGAAACCGAATCAGGAATTTACGATCCGGCGCATCGGCCGCGACTTTTTCGGCGGGCGCAGCTAGGTGAAGTCGGACGGTGTATTTCGCAGGCGCGTCGCCTTTACCGAGAAGCGGAATGTGAGCCATCAGGAGACCGTTTGCCCACGAGGTGTAGGCCCAATCCGGCGCTGCGTTCTTCAGCGAAGTTGTGTCGAGGCTGACTGTCGCTTCATTCAATGAGACGTAGCCACCGTTTTTTGAAAAGGCAGCGGAGCAGTCAAAGGCAAGATCGAGACTTGTCTGGCGCTCCGGACGGGGGCGTGGATAAGCGAGCCAGGCAGTGCCGTCTTCCGCTCGTCGATCGCCCGGCGGACCGAAATTCAAGGCAAGGTATTTCACCGGCGTCTGCTTAGCGGTGGATGAAAACATTGCCCAGTCTTCGCGTTCTTCGCGCGGCTCCATAACGATCGTCGACGCGATGGAAAACAGGCAGACCCAGCCAGCTGATGATTCGGGAATGGAAACGAGACCATTCCCGGGAATCGCATTGATCCAGCAACCGTTGCGGTGGCCGGCGAAATGCGTGGTCCCGATGTCTTTTTCCAAATCGTAAAAACTTGTGTAGCGGGACCGGAATGTGAGCATGTTAGGCGTAGCGGCGATCATGCCGCAGTGGTGGCCGAAGCGAGTCACTTAATGACGGATCCCCGCTTTGTCGAGATCAGCGGAGAGGTCGCGGGCAGGGAAGCGAAATCAGTTCTTGCCTGTAGAGGAAGCGACGGGCGTTTTTTCGCCGCAGAGAAAATCCCGGTGATACTGTCACGACCTCATGTAGGCAATTTCCATGGTCGTGATGAATGGATCGAGATTGAATCGATGCTTGATTATTTTGAGATTTGTCGACGGTATGTGCTGGAGTGCACTGAACTGGAAGCCGATCAATAATCCTGCAGACCCACAATCTTCGCCGGATCGACGTCCCGAAAAAAATTCTTGAAAGAGCAATAATCAACCTTCACGACAAGATGTCGCGAATGACATTCCCCTTTTCGATATCCAAACGCTTGTGGCCGGGAACTTCCAGCGCGTGATGATTTATGCCTAACTGATGCAGAATGGTGGCGTGTACATCGGTCACATATTGCGGACTCTCGGCGGCGTGAAATCCAAGTTCGTCGGTTGCTCCGTGGGTCAGTCCTCCTTTGATACCTCCCCCGGCCATCCATACACTGAATCCGTAGGGATGATGATCACGGCCATTCGAGCCTTGAGTCCCCGGCGTTCGTCCAAACTCGGTCGCAAAAACCACCATCGTCTCCTCAAGCAATCCCCGTTGCTTCAAATCCTTCAATAAGCCCGCGATCGGCCGATCGACTTGCATGGAAAGCTCGCCATGTTTCGCTTTTAAATTCGAATGTTGGTCCCATGCACCAGCCGCCCCGTCTCCGTGCATGATCTGGATGAATCGTACGCCTTTTTCCACAAAGCGCCGCGCTGCCAGTAGTTGCTCTCCAAATGGCTTCGTTTCTTTTTGATCCAGCCCGTAGAGCTGTTTGGTCGGCTCAGATTCCGTATCGAAATTGATGACCCCTGGTACGGCAGTCTGCATTCGATAAGCCAATTCGTAGGACTTGATCCTTGCGTCCAGAGCCGCGTCGTTCGGATAGCGTTGCGAGGTCAAATGATTCAGCCGATTGACCAAACCAAACCCGAGTCGCTGTTCTTCCGGTGAAATTCCGCCCGCTTCCGGCTTTGCGAAATCGAGGGGATTCTTCGGATCAATCTTCAACTTCACCGCATCGTAGGCTGGCCCCAGGTAGTGCCCGTCTTTCTTGTCGAAGAAGCGCGGCCCCATCGAAATGAATTGGGGTAGATTTTCATTAAGCGTTCCGAGACCGTAGTTCACCCACGCTCCGATCGTCGGCCCGGGTGGATCGAGGCGATGTTTCCCGCTGTGAAATTGAACCTGCGCTCCGTGATTGTCATCCGTTGTCCACATCGAACGCAAGACCGCAATGTCATCGACGCAGGAGCCAATATGCGGAAACCAATCGCTCACTTCAGTCCCACTTTGACCGTATTTTTTAAACCCGACCTGAAGGGGATAGATCACATTTCGCTGTTGCCCATTCGCGTCGTTCACCACCACCACCCGCACTTTTTTGAGTAATTCCGGATCCTGCACGCTGGCATAGGGCGTCTCCGCAATCGTCTTCCCCGCGTGTTTCGTGAGTTCCGGCTTTGGGTCAAACGACTCCATGTGGCTCACGCCTCCTCGCATGAAAAGCCAAATCACGCTTTTTGCTTTCGGGGCAAAATGCGGATGCCCATTCACTGCTATCCGGCTACCGGACTCCGAACCCAGCAGGGAGCCCAAAGCCATGCCGCCGAAGCCTAAACCGGCTCCGTTCAAAAACTGTCGGCGACGAAGCGGATCATTCATCGGAGTAATCATACTCTATCGCTGCCTAAAAAACTTGAGCGGCTTCGCGCTAATCCGCCAATTGAGAAGATTGCCTTCATTTTTCGAAATCATTAATCTTCGTTGTTATGAAATTCATGCATTTTGCCGCCTTCACCTTGCTCGCTTTTCTCCCGGGATTTCAGAAAGCCTTCGCTCAGGCCGAATCGGTAACGATCAAACGCGGCGGGTTGGTTCACACTCGAATGTTGACCTCTCTTGACGGAGAATTTGATGAGCTGACGAAACAACTCGCTCGCGTTGCGAAAGTTCATGACGCAACGTTGTCCGATGTCGCCAAGCTGAATCTGTATGTATCCAAACCGAAGGCAATTGCGGAGGTTCTGGAAGCCTTTCAAAAAACGTGGCCGAAAAGCGGCAAGCAGCCTGCGTTGACAATCATTCCAACTCAGCTTCCGGCTGGAGCTCAACTCGCTGGGGATGCTGTCATCAGCGTCAAAGCCTCGGATGCAACCAAAGTCGAACGGTTCGGACGCGACTCAAGCTTATTGCCCGCCAATCACGACGTCGTCTATATATCGGGCAGGGCTGCATCGGGTGAAGTGGCAGAAGCGACGGCCGGGACTATGGCTCAGCTTTTTGATGTTTTGAAACATCTTGACGCTGGGAAAGAGAATGTTGTTCAGGTGAAGGCTTTCATCAAACCCATGAGCGAATGGAAGATTGTGGAAGCTGAGATCATTAAGAGCTTTGGTGAGATTGACACACCTCCTCTTGTTTTCGTGGAATGGAGTTCGGGCTCTCGGGCCACCGAAATCGAATTGATCTCAGCTGCTCCAAAGACAGCGAACCCGCCAGGGCCCATCAGTTATTTCACCCCTCCTGGTGACAAATCCTCTCCCGTTTACAGCCGGGTTGCCCGAGTTCATGGCGACGAAATTGTCTATCTAAGCGCGATGACGGGTCCAGACGCCAACAGTGCCGATTCCGAAATTCGCTCACTCTATGCCGAACTCGAGCGTGTAGCCAAAGCCGCTCGGTCAGATCTCCGGCATTTTGCTAAGGCAACCTACTACGTCTCCGAAAATGACGCCTCGCAAGCGTTGAACACGCTTCGTCCTGAACTTTACGATCCCAAACGGCCTCCCGCAGCGTCGAAAGTTCAAGTGCCCGGCATCGGAGTTAAAGATCGCGGCATGTTGATCGATATGATCGCAGTGCCGAGGATGAAGTAGCGAACAACGCCAAAAACAGCCCGCTATTTGTCAAATCGCGCATGGTTCTGTTTATCTAATCTGTTTAACCTGAGTTATTATGGGTCAAATTGTCAGGGGGGATTCACACCGGCGTTTTCTGACTTGGTTGTGTGTCGTCTATGCAACCGTCTGGATATTGCTGGCAAATTAACCCCAGTTATCGTGAGGACTGGGCCCTCGAAAACGTCGTCGTTGTCATCGGTCTGGTGGTCTTAATCGTTTCCTACCGCTGGTTTCAGTTCTCGCGGAATTCCTATGCGCTCATCGCGGTTTTCCTGGTTCTTCACGGTCTCGGGACGCACTACACCTATTCGGAAATGCCCTACGATGTCTGGTCTACCAAACTCACCGGACATTCCATCAACGAACGCTTCGATTGGGATCGCAATCACTACGATCGACTGGTGCACTTCCTATACGGCCTACTCATGACGCTGCCCTTTCGGGAGGCATTCCTCCATCTGGCGCGGGTGCGATGGGTTTTCTGGCGCTATCTTATTGCCTTTCAGTTTTATCCTTTCGACCTCGTTGGTTTATGAACTGATCGAGTGGGCGGCAGCTGTCGTGCTAGGTGGCGAAGTCGGCATGGCATTCTTGGGAACCCAGGGCGACATCTGGGATGCTCACAAAGACTCATTTGCCGCCGTGATCGGAGCCTTGCTCGCCTCCGCAGTCATCGCCGGTTTTCACGCCGCCACCGGGAAAGATTTCGCGAGAGACTGGGCCCAAACCCAGACCTGATTTCATTCGCAATTTTATCGCATCAGGAAACGGGCGAACGCGCATCCCGGAAATAACCAGAACCCGGATGATAAAGCCCCCCACTTCCCACGCCATGCGTTTCCTTTCCGTATTTTAATCCCGATTTTCGAAGCAACAGAGTTGGTTCATCGAACATACCCTATTGGTTCGAAAAACTCAGTTGGTTCGGAAAATTCACCGGATCGTTACGAAATCGTTGTGATTCAAAATCGCGAGGACGAATTGCGCTCGCATCCGTTTCTCATCGTAATTTTCACCAGCCAACTCACGAGTTTCGTTCTGGAATTGGCGGCATTCCTGCTGCTCTGACAAATTTGGTTTCCGGCACAGAAGCGTTTCGAAAACAGTCTCAGCGAAAGCGTCGAACTTGGAATCTCCTACTGAATCAGCAATCTGAGCCGCCATCGTGATCGCCAACTTACTATTATAGAGCGCCAGCGCCTGTTGAGGAATGATGCTCTCTGCACGGCGGTAACATTGCAAGATATCTGCTTCGTCAAACTTCGATTGCATCAAATCGGCGTGGTCACGCGAATGCAGGAAATAGAGACTGCGACGTTTCCCTCCGCTATTGGGATTGATCGATGGACCACCGAGTGTCAGGTCCAATTCGCCCGCCAAATGGAGCAGACTGTCGCGGACGGCCTGCGATTCCATTCGCCGCGAATTCATCCGCCACAAAAAATTATTGTTTGGATCTTTCGCTAGCGTCGCGGGATCGGCCCCTGCCGCTGATGCCGTTGCCTGATAGGCTTTTGACGTCACCATCAGTCGATGCAGTTTCTTGAAGCTCCAGCCCGATTCGATGAATTCTGCGGCTAAAAAATCAAGCAGAGCCGCGTGTTCCGGGCGTGGTGCCTGACGCCCGAAATCAAACACAGTCGGTACGATTGGCTCTCCAAAATGTCGCATCCAAACATGATTCACCGCAACGCGCGCTGTGAGAGGATTCTCGCGATCCGTCGCCCACTTCGCCAACGCCAACCTTCGTCCTGTCGAGACCGGAGAATACGTTGCTGGGTAGTCTGGCTCTTTGTGAGCCGGCCCTTCCAACGCTTTCCTGGAAGCCCTGAGAGATTTATATTCCAGCGTCCCTTTTTTGACAGCCGCCAAATTTTCAGTGGCCTTTTTTAAGAGAGCTTTGCCCACGTTCAGCTTTTTAGCGTCGCCTCCGGTGTTTGCCACGATTTCAAAATCTGCCTTCGCTTTCAAAAATTCAGCCTGCAGTTGCGCTGCTGTCTTTTCGAGGGCTCTGTTGGGCGCGTCCGAAAATTTCGCTCGATCCGCCGCAACAGTCGCTTTCAGGGAACTTGCCTCGGCTTCTGCCATCTTGAGTTTGGCCTCGGCAGTTTTCACCGACTTTTTCAAATCCCCTGGCTCGGGCTCTGGAGCGGTCTTCGCTTTCGCATCGGTCAGATCAACATCAGCAGCCAAAGCAGTGACTGAAATTTCATCGAATGCGACTTCCGCATCGAAACCGGACAGCGCCAATTTTCCAGGTTTAGCGGAGCGCGACGGGAATTCGTAAGCCACTTGGAATTCGTCATTGATCCACACATTCACCAGACGATTCCGCACCGCGAACCGAAGATTGATCGTGTCGCCTACTTTAAATTTTCGCGCCTTGCGCCCTTCCCCTGGATAACTGCTTTGCCCGCCTCGACTGAATGCCGCCTGAACCTTTGGGCCAGGCGCATGGCCGCTTGTATAGACATAATTGGAAAACGAAAGGTCGTCGCTGAGATCAAATTTGAAGGTGACCGATTTGTAAACCGCCCCTCCGGTGAGTGTGTATCGGCAGCGGAGCTCGAAATCACGGGGAAGGGGTATTTTCGTAGTCACCGATTCCGCATCGCGAGTTGAGCGGGTTTGCCGGAGGGTGCCGTTTTCGTATTTCCAGCCATCCCCTGTTAGCTTCCAGATATCAGGATTCGGTTTGGAAAAATTTTCCGTCAGCGAGAAATTCTCAACCTGAACCTTCGCCTTCGAAGTCGCAGTGGTTGTGGGTTTTGGAGCGCTCGCAAAATTGGCACGGGTGGCTTTCAGGGCTTCTGCGGCGGATTCAATCTTCTTTTCCGCTGCGTCGATTCGGTCCTGCTGCGCGACTGACCGACTTCCCGGCGCCCACTCCCCAACCGGCAATGTAACGGGGATTGCCTTTGGCTCAAACTTCGAAAAAATTGCAGGCACACCCGCAACAATTTTTAAATCTTTATCAGGATTTTTCTCGTCGCCTTTTTTGTGAAGAAACGTAACGGCCTCAGGCTGATCATCAAAGGCGCGTGGCACGCCGTCTTTTTCGAAATCAATCACGCCCGGAACGGGATCGAGCCGAATTTGATGCGGTTCAAAAACCGCCCGAAACCGGTAATAGTCTTCGTGACTCAACGGATCGTACTTGTGATCGTGGCACTTCGCGCAATTCATGGTCAGACCGAAAAACGCCTTCCCCGTGTGCTCGACTGTGCTGTCGAGCCAAGTCGTGCGATTGAATAAAAAATAATTTCGTGCCAAAAATCCCGTCGCTCGGATGGCATCAGCGTCGCCGGGAGCAAGTTCGTCAGCTGCCAACATTTCCTGCACCATCCGATCGTAGCCTTTGTCGTCGTTGAGCGATTCGACAATCCAGTCCCGCCAGTGCCAGAGGTGCTTCTGGCTGTTTCGTAGTTGCGCGCCCAGTCCATACCAATCTGTGTATCGCCACACGTCCATCCAATGACGCGCCCATCGCTCGCCGTGCTGAGAACTTGCCAAAAGCTCATCGGTGATGACTTCAAAACGCCGCCCATCAGCCAATTGTTCCGCTGTTGGAGGAAGGCCGATCAGATCCAGATAAACCCGTCGTAACAGAATTTCCCGTTCGGCTTCCGGCTGCGGCTTCAGATTCTCAGCGTCCCGTTTTTCGCTCAAAAATGCATCGATCGGATTTTTAAATACGGATTCAGGAATCGCCGGCCGCTCAATTCTCTGAAATGCCCAATGGGCAGCCGGATCGTCGTCTCCCAATTCGTTCTCCGGCTTCGGTGCTCCCGCAGCAATCCATTGTTTGATGGCTTCAATCTCCCCTGATTTCAGCGGCTCGCCCTCCGGCGGCATTCGCTCATCCAAATCGGTCGTTCCAATCCGCGCCACCAATTCATCGAGGGTCGTCCCCTCCAACAGTTGCTCGACGGTATCGAGTCGAAGATCTGCCTTCTGCTTCAACGCTCCGTGACAGGCGTAACAGCGCTCCTTCAGAACCGGCTTGATGTCCCGAAGATAATTGTCTGAAGGTGCTGCGAATCCCGGCTCCCAAAGGGATGCTAGCAAACCAATTCCTAAGACCACTGGAAGACGTAATTTCATTCGCTTCCAATTCTAAGGAGTCCACCGCGCCCCGTCAATCTGCGGGAAGCGGCCACCTCCAGCCCCTCAAACTGTGTCGCGGGCCTGATCACGGTAGGTTTCGAGTTTGTTTTCTGATGGCCAGACCGATTGAATGAGTTGTCTTACCTTCGCGTGCCGATCGATTTTACTACAAAATATTGCATGAAATTTTACCGTCTGAAACTGAAATGCCTTTTCGCCCTGTCTATGGTGATGACAATTCCTGCTATTGGCCAGGAGGCGAAGCCGCCTAGTTTCCCTGAAATCAATAAGGCACTTTCATCGGGCGGATCCCCCGTAAAGATCATTTGCTTCGGCGACAGTGTGACCGGCGTTTACTACCACACCGGTGGAGTTCGGGCCTACACCGACATGCTGGGAATCGCACTGAAGCAGATCCATCCCAAGGCTGATGTTACCATGATCAATGCGGGGATCAGCGGCCACACCACCGTGAATGCCCTGGCTCGCATCGATAGAGACGTTATCTCTCACCAGCCGGATGTGGTCACGGTGATGTTCGGACTCAACGACGTGGGGAAAAATGTGTCGATCGAAGATTACCGCAAAAATCTAATCGAGATAGTCAAGCGATGCCGCGCCGCAGGTTCCGAGGTGGTTCTTTGTAATCCGAATGCCGTCGTAACCACCAAGGCCAGGCCCATTGAAAAACTGACCAAATATTGCAACGTCATTCGCGAAGTGGCCAAAGAACACGGCGTGCCGCTTTGTGATTCTTTTGCTGAATTCGAGGCGATGGGAAAACGCGACCGAGAAGCGTGGCTGATGACTTTGAGCGGCGAGATTCATCCGAACATGGCAGGGCACAAGGCGATTGCGGAGCAGTTGGCGCGAACAATCACGGGACAGACAACTTCCCTGGTAGACGTCGGTCCACCGCGCCCGGCATTAGCCAAAACCGTGGAGCTGTTGAAGAAGAAAGCTCCCGTAAAGACTCTCGCGATGCCGCCTTACGATAAATTGGTTAATGAGGCACTGAAGTCGATCGATCCCGCCGCCAAATTGGAGACTACGCCATGGATCGTTGAGGACATGACTAGGGCCCTCATTCTAAAAGATGCCACTCATCGGGTGCGCAAGATGAAACCAAATCTTGTCTTCGTTGCGATCCCGCGAGGCGCGAACTCAGAGTCACGAGAAGCGTTCATCTACGAGCAAATGTGGACGGTGAATTACGCGCAGAGTTTTGGAAAAAAAGAATGGGACGTCGTCGTAATTCATCCCTCAGTGGCCGAACCAAGGGCCGACCCCTCTGACGCCGAAAACGACGCCCTCATCCGAACGATCACCGCCGCCCAGGATTTGCACTTGATCGATCGGGCTCCCGGCGACGAACGCAGTGCTGCCGCCATCTTGTCCGATTGGATTTCGAAGGCCGTGGCTGCGAGCGCGGTATTACGGTAAACGCTCTAAGATTGCTATCACCGAACCGACCTCTTGCCACTTACGGCAGTTGGGTCTGGCCCATGAGAAAGCGGTCGCATTCGCGGGCGGCTCCCCGGCCTTCATTGATCGCCCAGACGACGAGGCTCTGGCCACGCCGCATGTCTCCGGCGGCAAAGACGCCTTCGACGGTGGTGGTGTATTTCTCGAACTCAGCGGAAACATTGGATCGTGCATCGGTATCCAGACCGAGCTTTTCGACAATCGTCTGATCGGGTCCGAGGAATCCCATCGCGAGAAGAACGAGATCGGCCTTGATGATACGATTCGAACCTTCGACTTCCTGGGGAGTGAAACGTCCGGAGTCTGCATCGCGAACCCATTCGACACGCACCAGTTCAAGTTCGCTGACGTCGCCGCTGGCATTGCCGATGAATCGCTTGGAAGAAACGAGATATTCGCGAGGATCCTGCCCCTGAATGTCATTCGCCTCTTCCTGGCCATAGTCCATTTTGTAGACGCGGGGCCATTCAGGCCACGGATTATTGTCGGCGCGCTCGCCGGGAGGTTTGGCCAGAATCTCGAGCTGAATCACGTTGGTGCATTCATGACGGAGCGATGTGCCCACACAGTCGGTGCCGGTGTCGCCACCACCAATGACGACGACATTCTTCCCTTTGGCATCAATCGGCGGACGTGTGTCGCTGAAATCGTTGTCGAGAAGTGATTTGGTGTTCGAGCTAAGAAATTCCATGGCAAAGTGCACCCCATTCAGCGTGCGGCCTTCGATGGGAAGATCGCGCGGCACGGTGGCACCGCAGCAAAGGACGATTGCGTCGGTTTCCTTCCGAATTTCTTCGATGTCGTGAGTGACTCCGATATTGGCGTTGGTGACGAATTTCACGCCTTCTTCACGCATCAGGTTGACGCGACGTTCCACGACTTCGCGCTTGTCGAGTTTCATGTTGGGAATTCCATACATGAGAAGTCCGCCAATCCGGTCAGCTCGTTCGTAAACGGTCACCTCGTGACCAGCTTTGTTCAGCTGATCGGCGCAGGAAAGACCAGCAGGGCCGGAACCAACCACCGCTACTTTTTTACCGGTGCGTTCCTCGGGCGGAGTAGGCGGAAGCCAGCCCTCTTCCCAGCCGCGATCAATGATGGAGCACTCGATGTTCTTGATCGTAACCGCAGGATCGATCACACCGAGAACGCAGGAACCTTCACAAGGCGCGGGACAAACGCGACCGGTGAATTCGGGAAAGTTGTTTGTTTTACGCAGGCGGCCGAGAGCTTCCTCCCAGCGGCCACGATAAACGAGATCGTTGAACTCCGGGATCAGGTTATTGATCGGACAACCGCTGGCAACCCCTTCGATGGTCATGCCAGTGTGGCAATAGGGCACTCCGCAGTCCATGCAGCGTGCCGCCTGTGTAGAAACGTTTTCGTCGACGCGATGGTCGTGAATCTCCTTCCAGTCCTTCAGCCTTTGCAGGGGAGAACGGTCAGGAATCGGTTGGCGTTTGAATTCGAGAAATCCGGTTGGCTTACCCATGATAAAAAATAGTATAAAGTGAAAAAATAAAAAGTTGGTTGGCTTGCGCTCTTAGTGGCCGGCTTTGACGTTTTCTTCGAAAGCAGCCTGAATGGCGTCGTCGCCCCGGAGACCTTTGCTTTCCGCTCGGGCCACCGCATCAAGGACGCGCTCGTAGTCACTCGGAAGCACTTTGACAAATTTAGGTAGAAGCGCATCCCAGTCGTCGAGAATAGCCTGACCTCGCACACTTCCCGTCAGTTCGACGTGGCGTTCGAGGCGGGCTTTCACCGCAGCAATTTCTTCATCGGTGCTCTCAATGAGTTGGTAAACATTCACCATCTCGCGGTTGAGACGTTTGCTAATGAAATCGCCTTCCTCATCAAAGACATAAGCAGTTCCACCCGACATGCCTGCTCCGAAGTTTCGACCGGTCGACCCGATGCAGATGACTTCGCCGCCGGTCATGTATTCGCAGCCGTGGTCACCCACGCCTTCGATGACGGCTTTGACGCCACTGTTTCGCACGCAGAATCGCTCGCCCGCCATACCGGCGATAAACGCTTCGCCTGATGTGGCGCCATAGAATCCAGTGTTACCCGTAATGACGTTTTCGTGAGCGACGAAAGTGGAAACCTTCGGCGGGTAAACGATGATCTTTCCTCCGGAAAGCCCCTTACCGCAATAGTCGTTGGTATCACCTTCGACCGTCAAGGTCATGCCACGAGGGCAGAAGGCACCAAGACTCTGTCCGGCTGATCCGTTGAACTTCAATTGAATGGTGTCATCGGGCAATCCCTCACCGCCATGACGTCGGGAGATTTCGGCTCCGACGATGGTTCCGACCACGCGGTTGATATTCACGATAGGAAGCTCAGCCGTCACTTTTTCACCAAGCTCAATCGCAGGTTTGCAAATCTTGAGCAAATCGGTGTTATCAAGCGCCAGCTCTAGTCGGTGATCCTGCTTTTGCGAGCAGAAGGTGCCGACTTCGGGGCCGGTTTTCGGGCGGTAGAGAATCTTGGAATAGTTGAGCCCCTTCGCCTTCCAGTGATCAATAGCGTGGCGCATTTCGAGTTTCTCGACTTTACCAACCATCTCCGGAATCGTGCGGAAACCAAGTTCTGCCATGATCTCCCGCATTTCCTCAGCGATGAACATCATGAAATTCACCACGGAATCCGGTGAACCTTTGAACTTCTTGCGGAGCTCAGGATTCTGCGTCGCAACGCCTACCGGACAGGTGTTCTTGTGGCAGACTCGCATCATGATACACCCGAGGGTAACCAATGGCGCGGTCGCGAAGCCAAATTCTTCACCTCCAAGCAAACAAGCAATGGCGACGTCGCGTCCGGTTTTCAACTGACCATCCACTTCGACAACCACGCGGCTGCGCAGATCGTTAAGGAGGAGCGTCTGGTTTGTTTCGGCAAGACCAAGTTCCCAGGGCGCTCCCGCATGCTGGATGCTGGACCGTGGAGAAGCTCCGGTGCCGCCGTCGTGGCCGGAAATCAGAATGACATCCGCTTTGGCCTTGGCCACTCCGGTTGCCACCGTGCCGACTCCAACTTCGGAGACCAGTTTGACGTTGACCCGCGCATGCACATTCGCATTCTTCAAGTCGTGAACGAGCTGCTGAAGATCCTCAATCGAGTAAATATCGTGGTGAGGAGGCGGAGAAATCAATCCCACTCCCGGTGTTGTCCCGCGAGTTTTAGCAATCGGAGGCAACACCTTGTGACCGGGAAGTTCGCCGCCTTCACCCGGCTTGGCACCCTGCACGATCTTGATCTGAAGCTCATCAGCATTGACGAGGTAATGACTGGTGACGCCGAATCGTCCAGATGCGATCTGCTTGATCGCTGATCGCCGAAGATCGCCGTCTTCATCACTGGTAAAACGATCTGGATCCTCGCCGCCTTCGCCTGTGTTTGATTTGCCGCCAATGCGATTCATCGCGATCGCAATTGCTTCGTGAGCTTCCTTGCTGATCGATCCGTAGGACATCGCCCCGGTCTTGAATCGCTTCACAATTTCGGACGCAGGCTCAACTTCATCAATTGGAATCGATTTGGCAGGATCAATCTTGAACTCCATCAATCCTCGAAGCGTGAACATTTCACGCGTCTGATCGTTGACCGTCTTCGAATATTCTTTAAAGACGTTGAAATCCTTACCCCAAGTCGCCTGCTGAAGCTTGTGGATTGTAACCGGGCTGAACAGGTGGCGCTCGCCATCTTTCCGCCACTGATAAACACCGCCGGAATCCAGAGCGTCATTTGCCTCATCCTGGCGTTCGCCAAAGGCATCCTGATGACGCATAAAGACTTCCTGTGAAATCGTCTCCAGACCAATTCCTTCCACCCGGGAGGATGTTTTCGCGAAGTAACGATCAATCACCGAAGTATTCAGGCCGATCGCCTCGAAGATCTGTGCACCCCGATAACTGGCCACCGTCGAAATACCCATCTTCGCCATCGTCTTGGTCACTCCCTTGATGTTCGCTTTGATGAAATTGGCTCGGGCTTTTGCCGGCTCCATATCAAGGTCTGCGTCCTGAATCAAATGCTCAACCGTTTCGAGGGCCAAATAAGGATTGATCGCATCACAACCGTAACCGAACAGAAGCGCAAAGTGTTGAACTTCACGCGGTTCTCCAGATTCGAGGACAAGAGAAACCTTGCCGCGTATTCCCTCATCGATCAGGTGATGATGCAGTCCTGAAACGGCCAGCAAAGCAGGAATAGGCGCGTGATTTTTGTCAATGCCGCGATCGGAAAGAACGATGATATTCACATCGTCCTTGATGGCGTCTTCCGCCATTTTAAAGAGGAGGTCGAGAGCATCGTGCAAGCCCTTACCCCGCTTCACCGCGCGAGGTTCATCGGCTGATTGATGCTTGTTCTCCAAACCTTCATGATCCGTGTTGGGATCAAATAGAATCGGCAGCGTCGCTGACTTGAAGCCAGGGGCCTTGTAATCGCGGATCTGAGCGAGCTTTTCGTTGTCGATGATCGGATTCTCCAACTTGATCATCCGACAGTTCTCCGGCCCTGGATTGACCAAGTCCGCTTCGGAACCCAGAAAGGTAACCGTAGCCGTGACCAGCTCCTCACGGATAGGATCAATCGGCGGATTCGTCACCTGAGCAAACAGCTGCCTGAAGTAATTGTAGATCGACTGCGGCCGGTCAGAAAGCACCGCGAGCGGCGTATCATTACCCATTGCACCAAGCGGTTGAGCACCCGATGCGGCACTCGGCTTGATCAGCAATCCGAGATCTTCGTAGGTAAAACCGAACGCTTTCTGCCGTAGCAAAAGCGTTTCCTCGTCCAGTCCCGGAACAACACGGGTCGGAGCAGGCAGATCACTTTCGTCGACCCGATTCTCCTTCAGCCATTCGCCGTAAGGTGCCTTGCTGGCGATCTTTTCCTTCAGCTCCGTATCATCAATGATGCGGCCTTCCTCAGTATCGACGAGAAACATGCGGCCTGGCTGAAGTCGGCCCTTCTTGACCACTTTCGCCGGATCGATATCAGGCAGAACTCCCACCTCCGATGCCATGATCACGAGATCATCGCTCGTCACATAGTAACGCGAGGGGCGCAGACCGTTTCGATCGAGAATCGCCCCAATTTGCTTGCCATCCATGAACGCAATCGACGCAGGACCGTCCCACGGCTCCATCATGCAGGCGTGGTATTCATAAAAATCACGCTTCGTCTGCGACATCATCTGATGCTTCTCCCACGGCTCGGGGATCATCATCATGATCACCTCTGGCAGACTGCGGCCCGCCATCATGAAAAATTCCAGGCAATTGTCGAACTGCTGAGAATCCGATCCGTCACCCGCAATGATCGGAAGAAGCTTCTTCAAATCCTTACCAAAAAGATCACTCTCAAACTGCTCTTCACGCGCCGCCATCCAGTTTTCATTGCCGCGCATCGTGTTGATCTCACCGTTGTGGCACGTGTAGCGGAAAGGCTGAGCACGGGGCCAGCTGGGAAATGTGTTCGTGCTGAAACGCGAATGCACCAGCGCCATCGTCGTTTCCATATCTGGGTGATGCATATCCGGGAAAAACGTGGACAGCTGATCCGTTGTCAGCATGCCCTTATATCCGATCACCCGGCTCGAAAGCGTCGGCATATAGAAAAATCCGTCAACGCCACCCTGCTGATAACGAATCCGATAGCTCGCGATTCGGCGAATCAAGTAAAGCGTGCGCTCAAACTCTTCCACATCCTTTATCTCGGCCGAGCGCCCCACAAAGATCTGCTCCATTTTCGGTTCACTGGCAGCCGAAGCCTTTCCCAGGTCTTCATTGGCAACCGGAAGATCACGCCACCCGAGCAATGTTTGCCCTCTTTCCTCGATAACCTCTGTGAGCACTTGCCGTTCAGCAGCCGCCAGATCAGCATCCGGGGAGAAAAAGACCGAGCCCGCCGCGAAATAGCCCGGCTCAGGAAGATCAATGCCTTCCTCCTTAGCGACCGTCGCAAAAAACTTGTGCGGCATTGCCATCAGCATGCCTGCGCCATCGCCAGTGTTCGAATCACAACCACATCCACCGCGGTGGTCGAGTTTCGTGCAAATCTCGAGCGCTCCCTGAACGATGTCACGAGAAGGAATACCTTTCATATTTACCAGAAAGCCGACTCCACACGAGTCATGTTCGTTAGCAGGGTCGTAGAGCCCCTGTTTAGGAGGCTGGACGGGCTGAGGAGATGTATTTTTCGAAGACATGGTACGAGATTGGGACGCCGAATCAGATCCGGCAGCGGAATAAGAGCAGATAAATAGAGATCTGGAAGAGAAAATTCAAGCAAAACCAGTACCATTTCCCTCGTTCAATCGAGGTAGGAGAAAATTAAATTCGCCTGCCGATTGCCGATTCGAGTAGATGGCGCCCTCGATTGTCCGATCAGCCCTTTCCCAGAGCGCGCCGCCGGTGTCGTCGAAATTCTGCATGGCACCCTCCATTCTGGCTGAATCAACGCCCCGATAAAAGCCCTGAAAAAGTAATATCCGGCTATCTTTGATCCAGAAAGCCATTTCCGTGACAAAAGCGCCTTTTCGATCGAACAGGGTCTGTTCGATGAACCGACCCTATTGGTTCGTTATTTTTTGGCCGAGAAGAACGAAACGCAATTCCGTCCCTCGTTCCACAAATCGAAGCGTGCAGAATTTGGAATCACTCGCTAGCATCCTGCCATTGTTGTTTTCATGAAGCCCTCAACTGTTCTCTCGCCCCTGTCTCCTGAAAATCTCCGGCTCGCCGCGCAATGCGGGGTCGAGGGTGTTGTCACGCGGTATCCGGGGCCGGATGTGGCGGATTTACTCGCTACAAAAACGAAGATTGAAGCTCACGGGCTGAAAATTGTCGGCATCGAAGGGTTTCTCCCCATCGAAAAGATCAAGACGGGAACGGACACTGACGGGGCGGAGCTGCGGGCGATGAAAGTGCTCATCGAACAGATGGGCGAGGCGGAAATTCCGCTGCTTTGCTATAATTTCATGGCGGGAACGGATTGGGTAAGGACGCGGCTGGATGCGCCGGAACGTGGCGGCGCTCGCGTCACGGCGTTTTCGCTGGATGAAGCGGAAAAGGCGATGTCGCTGAACTCGGTGGAGACTTCTATCTCGACGGACCCGATTTCTGCGGAGGTGCTCTGGGAAAATCTGGAAGCGCTTCTAAAAGAGCTGATCCCGGTCGCGGAAAAGGCGGGCGTGACGCTGGCGATGCACCCGGATGATCCGCCGCTCCCAGAATTCTCCGGCAAAGCGCGGATCATGAATTCGGTAGAGAATTTCGAGCGTCTTTTCGCATTGGTGCCGAGCGAGCGCAATGCGATGTGCTTCTGTCAGGGAACATTCGCGACCATGGGCGTCGATATTCCAACAACGATCGATCGGCTTGGGAATCACATCGCCTACGTGCATTTTCGCGACGTTCGCGGGACGGCGGAATCCTTTGTGGAAACGTTTCACGACAACGGCCCAACGGACATGGCTGCCGCGATCCGCTCACTGAAAAATGCGGGCTTTACCGGACCGATCCGGCCCGATCACGTGCCCGAAATGGAGGGAGACGCAGACGGCGAGCCGGGCTACACGATGCTCGGGCGACTCTTTGCGTTCGGTTACATTCGCGGGCTGCTTCACGGAACGATTGACTAATCTATTATGCCAAAAATCACTGCTATCGAAACGACGATTCCCTCGGGGATCATGCCGAATCTGGTGCTGGTTCGGATTCACACGGAAGATGGGCTGATCGGCTGCGGCGAAACTTACTATACGCCGCATGGGATTCAGGCGCTGATTCACGATTGGATGGCGGAACGGCTAATCGGGGCGGAGGCGACGGATATCGAAGCGCACTGGCGGTTTCTTTATGAACGGTGCTCGGCTTTTGGGATGCCGGGCGCGGAAATGCGGGCGCTGTCGGCGATCGATGTGGCGCTGTGGGACATTCTAGGGCAGGTCTGCGGCCAACCGATCTGGAAGTTGCTCGGTGGTGCGACGCAGAAGAAGGTTCGCATTTATAATACCTGCGGCGGCCCGGGATACGGCGCGAAGGGAAGTGATTTGGAAAAACATCCCGGCTGGCCAGGCTACGGGGATGAAGGGAAGGCGGGGCCGCTTCAGGATAACTGGTCGTGTATTCATGCGGCGGGTGATTTGGCGGAAGAGCTGGTCAGCGAAGGTATCACAGGGATGAAGATGTGGCCGTTCGATCGCTATGTTCATGAAAACGGGAGCCAATACGTTTCTCCGGCGCACATTGAAGAAGGGATGAAACCACTTCGTGAAATCCGCGAGCGGGTTGGTGATAAGATCGAGATCATGATCGAAGGTCACGCGTTTTTTCGTCTCCCGACGGCGCTGCAACTTGCTTCGGCTCTGAAAGAGATTCGGCCGTTCTGGCTGGAGGATTTTCTGCCGGTGGACAATGTCGAGACGCTGGCGAACTTTCGCGAACACGCGGGACTTCCCATCGCCGCGTCGGAAATGCTGTTGGGACGTCCGGCGTATCGGGCGCTTCTCGAAGCGCGTGCAGTTGATTATGTAATGGTCGATCCGACTTGGGCAGGCGGCATTAGCGAAACCCGACGGATTATCAATCTCGCGCAGACGTATAATCTTCCCGCGACGATGCACGATTGTACTGGGCCGCTGACATTGCTGGCTGGGCTGCATTGCGCGGCTGCTTCGGCAAATGTGGTGCTTCAGGAAACGGTGCGTGCGCACATTCGGACGCTTTACGATCGTCTCGTGGATCGGCAGCCGAACGTCGAGGACGGTTTCCTGACGCTTCCGGCTGATCCCGGAATCGGCACGGCGTGGTTGCCGGAGCTTTTCCAACGGGGCCAAGCTAATTACCGTCGCACTGACGCCTGATCCCGAAATTCCGCCATGCCTACCAACACGCGCCACAAAGTTATTGGAACAACAACGCTTGTCGCGGTGCTGTTGTATCTAGATCGGATCTGCATCGCGGAGATCGCAAAACTCGACACGTTTAAGAATGAGCTGGGCCTTTCGGCAACCCAAACGGGCGCGGTTCTCTCGGCGTTCTTCTTTTCCTACGCGCTTGCGCAAGTCCCCGCCGGTTGGTTGTCGGATCGCTTCGGCGCGCGGCGCATGTTGCCGATCTACATTGTCCTCTGGTCAATTTGCACGGCGCTCACTGGCTTGGCGACGGGATTCGTCATGCTGATCGTGGCGCGGCTCATTTTCGGAATTGCCCAGGCCGGTTGTTATCCAACAGCGGGTAGTTTGATCAAGCGATGGACCCCGCTGCCAACGCGGGGGACATCTAGCAGCATCGTCTCCTTCGGCGGACGACTGGGAGGTGCGATCGCTCCACTGCTCACGGCGTTTTTGCTGAAGGATTACCTCGGCTGGCGCTGGGTGCTGGTGCTTTACGGAACGTCCGGCCTTCTCGTCGCGCTGCTGTTCTGGAAAGTTTTTCGGGAAACCCCTGACGAACATCCGGGCTGCAATGATGCCGAACGCGATCTCATTGCCGAAGGCGATACGGATCTCGAAATGTCGGCGGAACAGGGCCCAGCTCCGTTTCCGCCGATTCATCATCTCGTCAAAAGCCCGACGATGTGGCTGATGTGTGCTCTTCAATTCGGGATCAACATTGGCTGGGTGTTTCTCGTGACGTGGCTGCCGACCTATCTCCAAGATGTGAAAGGCGTCGATCCAAAGATCGGCGGACTGATGTCGACACTGGTTCTCGTTGCGGGAATTGTCGGAATGTTATGCGGGGGACGACTCACTGACATGGCGACAAAGAAACTGGGCGTTCGTTGGGGCCGTTCGCTCCCGATGATCCTTTGTTACGTCATCGCTCTGGCTGCTTATCTCAGTTGTCTCTATCTCGAATCCGCCTGGGCCTTTATCGCCGCTGCCGCCATCGTCGCTTTCGCAACTGACATGAGCGTCCCCGCAATCTGGGCATACATGCAGGACGTCGGAGGAAAAAACACCGCAGCCGTCTTTGGTTGGGGAAACATGTGGGGAAATCTCGGAGCCGCAACCACCCCGTTGCTCGTCCCGATCGTTTTGGAAAAGTGGGATCACAACGGCGACTGGAGCGAAGCCTTTTTGCTTTTCTCAGCCGGCTACCTCATTGCTGGACTCGCGGCGATTGGGCTAAACGCGAACAAGAAAATTGGCGGCACTCAAACGAAACAACAGAGTTGATCATTTCAGCAGTGCATCCACATCATCCAACGGGACTTTTAGAATCTCCGTCTGCAGTTTGTTTCGCGAAAGGGCAATCCAAAGGAAACCGTCCTTTTCTATAGCATGGGGATATTGAAGACTCCCGATTCCCTGTTGGAATTTTTTCCACAAACTGTCGATCCCCTCAGCGACTGGAGGCGTCGGCGCGATTAGCTGGGCCATGCGAGTGAAACTTTTCCCGTCTTCACTGATCGATAAATGTAACTGACGGCGCCCCAATTTTGGATTCGCGTTTGAAATCATCACGCGATAGCCGCGGCTCGTGTTCAGCGAAAAAATCTTGCTCGTTGAGTTCGGGAAATTCGTCAGGACTGGAGTCTTCCACGTCATGCCGTTGTCGGTCGAAGTGGAATGGAATAGCCGCTGTGAACCTCCATTGTCGCGGAATAGCGCGTTCAGCGATTTGTCGGGCATGAGCCAGAAAATCGGTTCATCGGGGCGAAAGCCTTTCACCTCACCCACCTTCACGACGGGAAATGCTTCCCACGAATCCAATTTTTCTTTACCGCCAATCAATATCGTGACGTTGAATCGCGCATCGCGTCGCGTCAGAATCCAGTCGCCTGTCGGCAGTTTTTGCGGTGGAAAGTTGTTAATCGCGTTGTCGTAAACTTTGCTTTTGAAATTCCATTTCCTACTCGCTTTGTCCCACGCGAAAGCCTGCAACTCAAGTTCCTTGTCGACACCAAAAGCTCCCTTGCCTTTGTAGTGAGCGCCCAGTGCGAGCAATTCCCCGTCCCGAATCCACAGTCCTCGCGCGATAAAGGCATAGGGTTCCTTTGGCATTCCGGTGACGGATTTTGCTTCGCTCCAATTAAGCCCATCGTCGCTTGTCGCGTATTTTATTTCTTGAGTCGGCCAGTCTTCGATCTTCGGTCCATCACTCCAAATGCACCAGAATTTGCTGTCGTGGAACGCGAGGTAGTTGTGCAAATTCAGCCGCAGTCGGTTCAACTCCAGCTTCCCGCCTTCTTTGTAATCGGGCGATTTCTGCGCGGCGTTGATGACGGCATGTTCGCCGGTCAGTTGGGGTAATGCGTCAAAATCAATCGCTTCCGGATCTGTTCCCGATTTTGGAAGCTCGAGAATTGAGAGTGGCTCAGCCAGAAGATACTTCTTCACGCCCGTTAATGCTTGCGCTAAAAGCTGAGGCGTCCCAGCACCAGCGACGTTGTGTCTTCCGCCCGGAACAGTAAAGAGTTTATGCGTCACGCCTTCGGCTTTGAGCTTTTCAGCCATCACTTTAGCGTGTTCGAAAGGAACGACAGTATCTGCGTCGCCGTGAAAAATTAAAATTGGCGGGTCGTCTTTTGAGACAAATGTTAGAGGTGAGACGTCTTTTATTTTTGCTGCATCCATTTCCGAAGCGGGAGTCCCTTGTTTGTAGCCGATCAGCTGTCGATACGCGGGGTGATTGTGTTTGATCGTCGAAAGCAGATTCCAATCCGTCGGTCCAGCGAAGGGCAAGGCGCAGGTAACGCGAGTCGATTGACGTTTGACCGGATCATCTGAATCCGGCTCAGCGATGTCGTCATGAAGCGCGACCCACAGAGTAAGATGGCCGCCGGCGGAACCGCCAGTGACTCCAATTTTATCCGCGTTGATGTGCCATTCCTTCGCATTTTGGCGGACAAATTGAATCGCTCTCATGCAATCATCGGTCTGAGCGGGATGCGGTGCGACATCGATGAAGCGATATTCGACCGACACGACATGAAACATCCCCTCGCGAAGTCCCGTGGCCAAGAATCCCGGGATATTATTTTTCGAACCAGCCCGCCACCCGCCGCCGTGAATAAAAATCATAACCGGTTTAATTTCCGGCTCACCGCTTTTTGAGTCCGCCAAATAGACGTCGAGCAATTGTGCCTTCTTGTCCGCTTTTCCATAAAAGACATCTTTATGGTTGGGAACAGGGCGGCCCTTTGGCGTCTGGGCTGACGCTTGAAGCGCAACAATTCCGAATATTGCTGCTACGAGAACTAGAAATAGATTTTTCATAAATTTCGAACAGATAGGGTTCGTTCGATGAATCAACCCTATTGGTTCGTAAAGTGGTAAGCGAATAAATCAGCATCCTTGATCACAAACCGGAGCTTCACCGATTTTCCAGCGAGGGCTGAAACGTCGGTTCCGCCTTTCCATGTCACGACACGTTCGATCTCATTTCCGATTTGTTCGTTCGCGTCTCCGAGAGAAAACCCCGGGAATGGTTTGCCGGTTTCGGAGTCCTGGATCTCGACGCGAATTCCACCGGGAGCTGACGTTGCGAAGTTCAAAGCGAGCGCGTTTCCGGTAAACTTCAAAGGCTTGGTGATCAATTCCCCGCCATCAAATTTCGCCTGCGCCGAGGCGAATCCGTCGAGCCGCATCGAGTAGCGGCGAATGTGCGCGGTTGGCTGGGCATAGTCCTGATTTACATAGACGGACATCTCTGTCGGCCCGGTTTGCACGACGTTCAGGGCTGGGTAATTCGTGCGCGACACCCAATTTTGCGCGCCGATTCCAGGCCTAATGTAACTGCTCAAGAATGTGCGCTCGTAGTGATCATGTCCGGGACGAGTCGTCATGAGAACGGCGTCAGAAGTGTCATTGAAATATTTTGGATTCACCCCGATGGCTTTTGCCTGCTCTTCATTCAAGACTTTTCGTCCGGGCATAAAACGCGCAGCGATCGCCACGTAGAGATGAGGCGCGCGAAAGTAGGGATGCGTTTGATTCGTATACAAATGATCGATCGGCGATTCTCCGCCACGGTGTTTGTATTCCATCAAAACTGGCTCCGACCAATTGATGAAGTCATCGCTTTCGGTGCGGGCGATGCGACGAATCTTGTCTTCAAAAACGCGGAAAAAGCAGAGATACTTCCCTTCGGCTTCAGAGTAGAAAGCGATGTTCTGCGAATCAAAAAAGTAGGGATACTTCACGAGTTCATTTGGGATTACCGGCGCATCTTGAATCTTCTCCCACGACTTTCCATCGGGCGAAACCCAACCAATCAGGCCGCTTTTCATCGTTCCTCCGAGCGCTTTGAAACGTTGATCGGCAGGCACGCCGGGCTTTGCGTCGAGCATCGGAGAGAAATTGTGGGTCGAGGGAGCTGCGTCCGCCATCACGATGTTCGTGTCTTTCGATCCATCGCGTTCGAACAGCCCGAGTTTCGGTTTCGTCCACGAAATACCGTCCTTCGACTCCGCGTAGCTGGTTGATTCATTTAAGCTGCCATCGGCGCCGGCTTTCGGTAAACTCCGGTAATAAAGCCGAAACAAACTTCCGTCTTTAATCACCGTCGCGTAGCCGCTGAACCCGCCTTCCCATGGCTTATCGAATGCCAGAACCTGACCTTCGTCATGAGGCCGATGCATCACGAGGTCCACGCCCGTCATCGATTCGATCAGCGCTGAATCCACAAACAGTTCACGTCGATCACCGATATCGACGGGATCTGCCGCAAACAAATGCGGAGTAAAAAATGAGGCAGCGAGAACGCACATAGTAAATTTCATAAAAAGGAGTATCCCGTTTTTCAGGAGAAAAAAGAAGTGCGTGAATACGGCTTCAAGCTTTTTCTGAATGATGATCCGAATCCTGAAAATTGGCTTTCTTGGAATGTTTTTCGTTTTAGCCGGAGATAAAGCATCCAGTTAGGAAAAGCTAAAATGGGGGGCGACGTTCAAGGAATCTTATCAGGATATTGTAACTGGAAAGGCTGTTTCGTTTTCGGTCAAAACTCCGCCGAAATCTGAGAATTCAGCGAATAAACTCCCGCTCATCGTTGGGTTGAATGGTGGGCCGAAAGTCGCGCCGAGTGCGGAATTTCCGTTTATCGAAGTGCGTCCATCGGGCGGTGGAATTTGGGGGTAGCGATCTCTATCCGCAGTCGATGTGTTGGCTGTGATTAGAACGATGAAGCAAAAATATCCGATCGATCCGGATCGTATTTCGTTGATCGGATTTTCGGCGGGTGCAAGCGGGGCAATGCATTTGGTGTCGTTGTATCCAGATGAATTCTCGGCGATGCTCGCAATGGTGGCTGGGGGAAATGATTATCCAATTCGAAATTTCTCGAATCTACCGCTCGCGATCCATCATGGCGATGTCGATTGGACGTCGGCGATTTGCGATGCGCGGGTTCAGTTTCAGAAAATGCAGTCAGCGGGAAATCGTCTCGCATTTTTAAAGGAATATCCGGGTTCTGGGCATTCGGTTTCTGCGAAAGACCACAAGTCGATAGTAAAATGGGTGCTTGAGCAAAAGCGTGATCCTGCGCCGAAATCAATTGCGATCGATTGTGAAACTCCAACGCTCGGGCGGCACGCTTACATTCAGATTCTTGAATTCGATGATCCTCAAAATGTGGCTACCTTGACTGTGGACATATGATCATTGCCGGATTTGAGGCGAATCGATATCGGAGAGGTGAGTTTTGAAGTGAACCTGGAAACGGGAGTCGCCGAATTAATAAAGGAAAGAGGGGCGTGGGAATTGAAGCCGAATTATTTAAATGAAATTTTCAGGAAACGAAAATACGAAGTCGGAGGTGCCGCTAATCTGTATCAAGGCGATCCGTTGCTGATCGTATACGGGACGGTCGATGCCAAACTAGGCCCGCAACTTCGGGTTGCGGCTGAAGATTTGGCAAAATGCGGCGGACCACTGTTTGCCTCAATGAGACACACGGCGATTCCGATCGTGGCGGACATCGAACTCACTCCTGCACAGGAGGCGAGTCACAATTTGATTCTCCTGGGCCGTCCGGAAGAGAATTTAGTTTCGGCAAGAATTCTCGAGAAATTACCAATCGAAATTGAGAGCGGAAAACTCATCGTTGGAAGTCGCTAGTGCTGAATGATCAGGTTCTTTCGATGCTCCATTTTCATCCTGAGCACCCGAATCGGCTGGTCTATCTAATTGCGCCATTTACCGAAAAAGGTTTCCGATTGCCTCAACGGTTTCTTGCGGGATCGTATGGGTTTCACAGGATCGGTCAGCCGGATTTGATTGTTCAAAATTCGGATTACGTGATTACCCGCGAAATGCAGTTCGATAAAAATTGGGAGTGGGTTTCCCAAGAAGGCGATGCTCCAAAGATTTCTGCAGGATTCGAAGATCGAAATGAACTCGTCCGTGCACACCTCCGTTTAATGTTAAAAAAATCCGACGCAGATTTCTCCCTGTGGCGGGGACCTGCTGACAAAGGGATGTGGGGAATGGATTTTAATTACCTGAAGAAATATCAACCGGAGTTCTATTCGCTGGCAGATTACAAAACGCAGAAGCGCGTGCTCGAAACAACGACGGGCGGTGTTTCAGGTGCCGATCTTAAAATTATTTCAGATCGCTGGATCAGCAAGAATGAGATCACAATTTTTCCAAAGCTTGATCTGAATTCCATCGATCTGGAAAAACCCTACCGCATCCACATTCCGATGGATATGTATATTAAACTTGGTCAGCGGAAAAGGAATCTGATTGATCCCAAGCCCAGTCCTGAGATTTCTCCAGGCGATTTGGTTTCCGAAATTTTCAAATGAAATTTACAAAGCAAACGGGTTGATCTAGTCGGAATCACTGAGGTTCGATCGATAAGTTTCAGCCGCGAAGTAAATCGCAATCAGCGTGATTCCCGCCGTGCCGATCATGTATACAGAAACAGGCCACGATTTATCGCCGGACCATTCGAGAAGTGCTGTCGCGATCAAAGGTGCAAGTCCACCGGCAAAGGGCGAGGCAAGCTGATAGCCGATCGAGGCGCCGCTGTAGCGAACCCGCGTGCCGAAGAGTTCCGAGAAAAAAGCCGCTTGAGGGCCATACATTGCCGAATGACCAATGAGTCCCAAAATAATTGCCAGCCAAATGATGGCGGTAACTTTGGTCTCGATCATCCAGAAAAAAGGAAAAGCGAAAAGGGCGATGAAAATCGCTCCGGCTAGATAAACTGGACGGCGGCCGACCCGGTCTGATAGCGCGCCGAACGCAGGAATGGCAACGATTTGAATGACTGCGGCAATCCACACGCCGGTAAGAATTGTGGAGCGCTCAAGACCGAGTTGATCAACTGCATAGGACAGAACAAAAACACTAAAAATGTAGAAGCAGGCATTCTCAGCAAACCGTGCGCCCATCGCCAGGAACACGTTTTTAGGATGCTTTTTTAAGACCTCAATGATTGGAATTTTACTGACGCCCTCAGTCTTTTGGGCTTTGGCAAAGAGCGGGCTTTCAACGATGTGGAGCCGGATAATCATGCCGATACCGAGTAACACAATCCCTAGCAGAAACGGAACGCGCCAACCCCAGGATAAAAATTGCTCTTCGGGCAATTTTGTAACAATCGCAAACACGCTTGCCGCAAGGAGTAAGCCAACGGGAACGCCCATCTGGACACAGCTTCCGTAGAAGCCGCGTTTGCCTTCGTGACCATGTTCAACCGCCATCAAAACTGCACCGCCCCATTCGCCGCCAACGCCGAAGCCCTGAACCAACCGCAGCAGAACCAAAATGATTGGCGCGGCGATGCCGATTGTTTCGTAGGTGGGGAGAAATCCGATTAGACAGGTGGCTATTCCCATCATCATGAGAGTTGTCACGAGCATCGCTTTGCGTCCAATCCGATCTCCGAAGTGCCCGAAAACTATTCCGCCAATGGGGCGGGCGAAGAAGCCAATCGCGAATGTTCCATAGGCAGCCATTCGGCCGACGAATTCATTTTCTACGGGGAAAAAGAGTTGGCCAAAAACGAGCGCGGCAGCGGTTCCATAGATGAAGAAATCAAACCACTCAATCGTGGTTCCGATAAAGCTGGCCAGGACAACGCGGCGGACCGAGTTTTGCGGAGGAGGGGAGGTTTCGTTGTCGCTCATATTAGGATTTCTTTAAACTGATTGCTGAACCCATGCCGCCACCAACGCACAACGTTGCGAGGCCGGTTTCGATTTCTCCGCGTTGGATTCCCCAAGCCAGGTGTGCCACGAGCCTTGCTCCACTTGCCCCGACAGGATGTCCCATCGCAATGGCTCCTCCGTTTAGATTGATCGTTTCCGGCCCGATTTTCATTTCGAAAAGACAGGCAAGGACCTGCGCTGCGAAGGCTTCATTAATCTCGATGGCATCAAATTTTTCGAGCGATCGCGCAAGTTTTTGAACCGCATGAACTGGCCCCAGCCCCATTTCTTTTGGGTCGCAGCCGACCGATGTTGTTTCATCAATCACCGCCATGATTGGCCAGCCGTTTGCTTCAGCTGTCTCGCGGTCAGCCAGCAAAAGCATTGCCGCTCCATCATTGATTCCCGACGCATTGCCGGGCGTGACCGAGCCGAATGCGTCAAAAGCCGGATTCAATTTGGCGAGCGATTCCGCGGTTGTGTCTGCCCGGGGATGTTCATCAGCAGCGAGATTTTCGAGAGGCGCGAGTTCATCCGCAAAAATCCCTGCCTGATGAGCCGCTTCATATCGGCGTTGAGATTCGACAGCAAATGCATCCTGATCTTCGCGGGAAATGTGGTATTTCGACACGAGTGCTTCCGCGGTTAGCGCCATGTGTTTGTGGTCAAATGAATCCACCAATCCATCTTGTAAAATCGAATCGATCAACTTGCCATCTCCGAGCTTGATACCCGATCGGGATCGGGGCATGAGATGCGGCGCATTGCTCATCGATTCCGTTCCGCCGCACAGCACCACCTTTGCATCGCCTGCTCGGATTGCCTGCGCGGCAAGTGCAATCGCCTGCATACCCGAGGCACACATCATATTCACGGTGAACGCTGGAGTGGTAATCGGAAGCCCGAGGTTCACTCCGATTTGTCGTGCGATGTTCATGCCCTGACCGGCACTCAGAATATTCCCGATGATGACTTGATCGATCTGCGTGCGATCAAATTCACCAAGCGTGGCTTTCCCTGCATGAACGGCCAAATCGACCGCAGACTCACGCGCGAGTGATCCCAAAAATATTCCGATTGGGGTTCGGCGGGTGGAGACAATGCAGGCTTCGTTCATAAAATCGGGTCGAGGAATACCAAATCGAAGTCATTGCAACAACGGCGCATTTCCGTCGGCCAAAAAAACTTCGCATCTCCACGTGCGACCCACGTCGAAGAATCCGCATGCAGAGGCGCGGAGGCGCGGAGTTTTTTATGTAAAACAGGAGGATGGCATCTGTTTTAGATTGTTGCTGATGATGGGAGTAAAGCCCATCATGTCGAGAACATCTTCCTGCAGCTGGATGCCCGGGGCAATTTCGATCAATTCCAATCCCTTCGGAGTCAGCCGAAAGACGGCCCGCTCGGTCACAAAAAGTATGGGCCGTTTTGATTCAATCGCCAGGGGTCCGCTGAAGGATACCTGATCTACCTGCTCGACAAATTTCTTAACGCGGCCTTCGGTTTCGATGATGAGCTTCCCGTTAGCGATTTGAGTTACGAGACCGCCAGAAGTCATGGTGCCGCAAAATATGAGTCGTTTTGCGTTTTGAGAAATCGTGACAAACCCACCGACACCCGCGAGTCGCGAGCCGAATTTCGAGACGTTTACATTTCCGGACGCATCGACCTGGGCGGCTCCGAGCGCTGCAAAATCGAGTCCACCTCCGTCGTAGAAATCGAATTGCGACGGTTGATCGATGACTGCCTGCGGGTGAACTGCTGCACCGAAACTGAGACCGCCTGCGGGCATTCCACCGATCGGTCCACTTTCGACGGTCAGCGTCACATCGTCGAGTATTCCTCGCTCAGCGGCGACTCGCGCGACGCCTTCAGGCATGCCAATTCCGAGGTTCGCGAGGTCGCCGATATGCAATTCATCACACGCCCGGGCGGCGATAATGCGGCGTTCATTGGACGGTAGCTTTTCGTGAACGACCGGCTCGCTTTCGTCCGGGGCGGAGCAATAGCTCGCGTTCATCGCTTCGGCAAACGTCTGGTCATGTTCGCCGGCATCCGCCACAACAATGCGGTCGACCAAAACGCCTGGCACGGTAACGGACTGAGGAACGATTGCCTGATCACTGAGCCGCTTTACCTGAGCAATGATAATGCCGCCACTGTTTCGAACGGCCTGTGCAATCGCGAGCACTTCCCCAATGATCGCTTCGTCCTCCATGGATAAATTTCCTGCAGGATCCGCTGTGGTGGCGCGGATAAACCCAACATGGATCGGAAACGCACGGTAGAAAAGCCAGGGTTTCCCCGACAATTCAATCCGCTCGATCAGCTCCTCGATCGTCCTCTCGTTGAGCTTTCCTCCATCATTTTGCGGATCAATAAACGTTCCCAATCCAACGTGGGTGATGCACCCTGGACGGCCCGCGGCAATGTCACGCATCAGTTGGCAAACGACACCTTGCGGAAAATTATAGGCCTCGATTTTATTCTCGATCGCCAGCTTTCCCATGCCGGGCGCGAGCGCCCAATGTCCGCCGATCACCCGTTTGATGAGCGCTTCATGCGCGAGATGATTCAGCCCGCGCGATTTTCCGTCACCCTGTCCGGCGGCATAAACCAATGTCAGATTCTCGGGTGCAGCTGTTTTTAGAAAACGACGTTCGAGGGCAGCGGTCAACGCTTCGGGATGTGCTGCACCAACGAATCCTCCGCACACGAGTGTGTCGCCATCTTTGATGAGATCAACCGCATCGGCAGCTGAACTCAGTTTATTTTCCCGACGATTGCTCATTGTCCAAACCAGCCGCCGTTCACATGAATCGTCTGGCCGGTGATGTAATCCGCCAGTGGACTGCATAGGAATAAGATCGCATTGGCGACCTCTTCGGGTTCGCCAAATCGTCCCAGGGGAATTTGTTTCAGCATTTCCGCGCGCGCGCTTTCAGGAATTGATTTTCCCATTTCGGTGAGTGCTACTCCGGGGGCAACCGCGTTCACCGTGATTTGCCTTTTGGCCAACTCTTTGCTCAACACCTTCGTCAATCCAACTACCCCGGCCTTTGCCGCCGAATAATTTGCTTGGCCAAAAAATCCCAACGACCCAGAAATCGACGCCATGTTCACAATTCGGCCACCGTCGGCGAGGCGAACCGCCGCTTCTTTCGAAACGTTAAAAGCTCCGGTGAGATTAGTTCCGATGACCGCCTCCCAATCCGCATCGTTCATTTTTTTGAACGATTTATCCCGGAGGATGGCAGCGTTGTTGATCACGATATCCACCGCACCGAATTTTTCTGCGACCGACTCAAACATTGTTGCGATCGAATTCCGATTGCGAACATCGCCTTCGATTGCGATGACACCGTCACCCAATTCGGCCGCGGTTTCCGCCGCGATCCGTTCATTTGCACCATCAGCGTCCCGAAAAAACGTAATGGCGACGTTGGCGCCGGCGGCATGAAGAAGGGTCGCGGTTGCCCGGCCGAGGCCTTGTCCGCCACCTGTTACCACGGCTGTTTTTCCTGCAAGGTCGATTGAAATCATCGCGGCGAATGTAGCAAGCGGGTCCGTTCAAATCCAGAATTGAAAATGGCGTGGGTGCGGTGACGAGTTAATCATTGCAGCCCTACATCCTGGCAGGAGCGATGCCCGGATAGAAATACTTGAAAGAAAATTTCCATCAATTAATCTCCAAATATCGTGAGGTCATCATGGTCCAACGCAGCGAGCGCCTGGTCGATGTGATTGGTGGTTCTTCCACCGACGAGAATGCGCCTGATCTTCGGTTGATGCATCGCCCACGCCAGAGCCAAGTGCGCCTGTGAGTGACCGGATTTTGCAGAGATTGCTTCGAGTCTCTGGAGGCGTGCTTCGGCTGCTTCATGGAAATACACATCCTGATGCCCGGGAATCACATCAAATCTAGAGCCGGGTTCGACGCCATGCTTGTGTTTGCCTGTCAGAAATCCTGCTCCGAGAGGACTGTAGCCAACGGTCTCAATATTTTTCGTCGTGCAGAACTCGCGAAACTCGGAGCTGAAATCACTGACCGCGTAGTTGAAATTATTCTGAACCACGGAAACGCGAGTCAGGGAATTCTCACGCTGTAATTCCAATGCCCGGCTCAGCTGCGTCATGTCGTAGTTGCTGGCGCCAATGACTTTGACCGCACCGCTGGCGACAAGGTAATCGAGGGTTTGAAGCGCTTCAATCTTCTCCGCCGTTTCATCCCACGTATGCAAATAGAGCAAGTCGATCGCATTGCCGCCCAGCCGTTCCCTGCTTTTCGAAACATGCTCCGAAATCTTTTCAGGCGTGTAGGGTGGGAGGATTTTAGTCGCGATTGTCAGCTCCGTTGATTCGGCGGAATGCATCCGAAGCCACTTCCCAAGAATCTCTTCTGAGGTTCCGTTTGCGTACGCCGCAGCCGTATCAAAATGCGAAATCCCGCGCTCGATCGCATAGTCCAGCAATTTAAAGGAAGTAGTCTCGTCGATTTCGCGCCCGAAGGTGACGCAGCCGAATCCGATTTTCGCAACAGAGGTCATATTTGAAAACGAACCAACAGGATGCGTTCGATGAACCAACCCTGTTGGTTCGGTTTCAGAAAGACCAGCGGAAACTATGATTTAATAATAGCCGGTATCGGCCATTGATCGTTTTCGGGGCATCTGCTGAAATGTTGGTTAATGAAGAAAAGCCCGCTGATCATTTTTCCAATGCTGTGTTTGTTGAATTGCTGGATTGCCGAGGCGGATGACTGGGCGCAATTTCGAGGGCCAAACGCATCGGGAGTTTCCGCAGGAACGGATCCGTTGCCGACAGAATTCTCACTCGAAAGCAAATTGCTTTGGAAAGCCGAACTCGGCGACGGAATTGGTTCAGCGGTGATTGTAGATGGGCTGGTTTTTAACACGGCGATGTCGGGCGAGACCGCGCTTGCTATTTTTTGTCATGATGGAAAAACCGGAAAGCAACTTTGGAAAACGGAAGTGCCGACGGGAGAGCTTCCGCGCATTACACCGCCAAATTCCCATGCTTCATCGACACCCGTAGCCGATGGCACGAATGTTTATATGTATTTTAGCACGATCGGCTTGATCGCGTTCGACGCTAAAACAGGCAATGAGGCATGGCGCCACGAACTGCCGCAGCCGGCTTTTTTGATGGATTGGGGCTCGGGTTCGTCGCCGATTTTGTATGACGGTATGGTGATATTTGCGCGCGATGACGATCTCAATTCTTACATGGTGGCTGTTGATGCGATAACCGGAAAGGAAATATGGAAAACTCCTCGCCCCGACATGCTGGCCGGGTATGCGATTCCGGTGATGTGCACAGCGGGTGGGCGAACGGATCTGGTCGTAGCTGGATCGGGCAAGTTGAAAGGTTACGATCCGAAAACCGGCAAAGAAATTTGGACGTGCAATACGCTGCTCCGAACGGTGATGACGTCGCCGGTGGTTGCTGATGACCATATTTATGTAGCCGTTCAAAGTTACGGCGACAACACGCGGACTCTGAAATACGCGCTGCTGCAATGGCTCGACACGAATCAGGACGGGAAGCTTGCGCGCGACGAAATGCCGGAAGAGTTCTACGAGCGCTTTGATAAATCGGACAAGAACAAAGACAAAATGATTGATGAGCTCGAAATCGAAACGGCTTTTCAGCACGAAGACAATTTGGTGGGTGGAGGAAATACGATTCAAGCGGTTAAAGGGGGCGGCAAGGGTGACGTCACGAAAACGCATCTTGCTTGGAACATCGATAACAAGTCGCCCTCGAATTTGTCGTCGCCGTTAGTTTTTAATGATCGAGTCCATGTCGTGAAGTCCGGTGGGATTTCGAGCTGTTTCGACGCAAAAACCGGGGATGAAATTTGGGGGAGGACACGACTGCGAAATTTTGGGGATTATTATGCCTCACCGATCGCGGCGGACGGAAAAATCTACATCGCGGGTCGAAACGGTTTTGTGGTGGTTATTGACGACGCGGACGAGTTGAAGATCCTCGCAAAGAACGATGTCGGCGAAGAAATTTTGGCGACGCCTTCAATTGCAGATGGGCGGATCTACGTTCGAGGTCGAGAGAGCATTTTCTGTTTTTCAAATGAAGCGAAGTAAATCGATTCCAACCTCAACAATCAAAACCGATGAAAATTTTCTACGCACTCATTTCACTTCTCGCGATTTCGATTTCTGCCCATGCCGCACCGCCGGAGGTCACCATCGTTACTGGCGCAAAGCCGAAGGCATTGGAAAAATATGCTGCTGAAGAATTGGCGGTCTTATTAAAGACGCTGTTTCAAGCGGAAGCAAAAATCACTGGTTCTGTCCCAGAAGGCGCGAAAAATATCATTCTGTTAGGGAATGCTGAAACCAATCCGGCGATTCCGAAATCGGAATGGCCTACCGGGATTTCAGATCAGGGACATGTTTTAAAAAACACAAAAGACGGTCTGATTGTTGGTGGTGGTAGTCAGGTCGCGACGCTGTGGGCGGTTTACGAATTCGGGCATTCGTTTGGAATGCGATACATGCTGCACGAGGATTTCCCGCCGATCGATGCGCCGGAGTTTTCACTTGAGGGGTTCGATACGATTCTTGAGCCGAACGTCAAAGTTCGGGCATGGAGGACGCTTGATTCGGGGATCGCCAGTCAGGAATCGTGGGGTTTGGCTGATCACAAAAAATTGCTCAAACAGTTGGCAAAATTGAAATTCAACCATGTCGTGCTTGCCTCTGAAAGTCAGCCCAGAGAGCGTTCGGTATCGGTGACTGGTGATATCGCAGGCCGATCGGTTTTTGGTGGAGCAAAAACATTTGAAAATCCCGATTTCGCTGGGAAGACAACTCAAACAGATAAGTTGGGTTCGTGGACGAAATTGCTGATTGGCATTCGTCGTTCGGCTGCGATTTTGGGAATGTCCGATTCCGTCGATGATAAGGGGACGAAAATTCTGAATTTATCGCCTGGCCAGCCAAACGGCGGATTACTTCCTCAGTTTTCCACTACAAAGCTTGCCGAAGAGTTGATGGAAGCGCGCAAAGTGAATGGTTTCGCCGCGCAGTGTTGGATTCCGGGCGATCACAACTCTGGTATCTACTTTCTCTCCCGCGCATCATTCGATGCCAACATCACACCGGCGCAATCGCTCGAATCGCTGGTAACTCCCGTCTGCGGTGAAGGCGTGGCGGAACGCCTCGGAATGGGATTTGCGGCCCTCGCCGAAGCGTCCGCACTGATCAATGAAAATGACGCTGACTTTGCCGTGCCTGATCCGAAAATGTTCATGGAGCACTACGAATCTGGAAAACCCGTTCCTGAATGGTGGGCCAAAGCTAAAGAGCATTTTGGCACTGCCACGAATGAAATGTATCGTGGAAACACCAGAGCCAGGGGCGGGGCGCGGCCCTACATTTTGTATCATGCCAAGCGGTTTTTCTTCTCGCTCCATTACATGACTGCCATTGACCATGCCCGACTCGCGGGAATCGCACGCGATGAAAAAAACAACGAAGCATGGGTCGAAAATCTGGAGCTTTCCATCGAAGCGATGCACAATGCACTCGGGATACATGCCGAAGTTGCCCGTGATCAAAGTGATCGCGGTGTGATCGCAATTTTAAATGAGTATGCATACCGGCCGCTTCTCAAAGCGCTTGATGAAACGCCGTTGCCATAGGGGCGAGCGACTATCCG
>ERZ887942.303-NODE-303-length-41481-cov-6.670738_pt1 | contig 41481 bp, 28 predicted proteins | sample MGYA00521099_ERZ887942 | MGnify/ENA primary metagenome ERZ887942 (study PRJEB32303, sample SAMEA104408605) | aquatic metagenome | biome: Brackish water; feature: Pelagic; material: water | place: Baltic Sea | collected 2014-06-07T06:48:00 | depth 16,251 m ... | reverse complement strand
AAATGAACTTTGAATCTATAATTCTGGAGCAACTCCTGATTCCAGCGATAACGTAATTTTAATTCAGTCTAAAGAAAGAATCGGAGGATACTGGATTCGCGGTTACTCCAGTGGACATGCCATTTCGTCAAATTCATCTGATGGCTTGAACGAAAAATTGTTCCGCTAGTTTTTAGATGGGTAGGAATGATTGTCCGTGAAGCCAAAGCGAGCAGTGTGAAAAGAAGGGCAGAGGGCTTCGGCTGATCAGCCCTGCGGACGATTGAGAAGAATCGTCCCTACCTTGTTTGGACTCGTATCTCACGAACCAATAGGGTTCATTCATCGAACGTACCCTGTTGCTTCGTAAATCGCGAAAACTTGTCTACTCCTTTTTGCTTTTCAGGAAATCCACCAATGACGCAAAATCCTGCAGGCTCAGCGTATTCGCGAGGCCGGGAGGCATCATCGACATTTCGAGTTCCTGACGATCTTTGATGTTGGCGGTTTTGATTTTGTGAACGTTGCCGGCAATGTCGCGCATCTCGACTTCACCGGCGGTTTCGGCGGAAACAAATCCACTCATCGCGCCACCGTCTTTCTTTGAAACCATGACTGTCGCGAAGCCCTGCGAAATCGAGGCGTTCGGTTTCAAAATCGACTCGGCGATTTGATCACGAGTCAAAATCGCGCCGACTTGTCCCATGTAAGGGCCTTTGAGCGGCTGATCTTTCGTGATGGTGTGGCAAGCGATGCAGCCCTGCTGGGTGAACAATTTTTCGCCCTTCTTGATGTCACCCTTCAATTTGTCGAGCGAGAGAATCACGTCTTCGATCGAAGTTTTGCCAACTTCACCCGCAGCGCCGCCGGCAATTTTTGTGAGATCAACTTTCGGCTCGTCCATCTTTTTGAGGTCTTCGGCAGATGGTTCGCTAGCGATTTCTTCGATTCCGAGCCGGAGTTTTTCGTTCCAAAACCCAAGCCGACCTTTCGTTGCCGCATCGCCGTTGGTGAATTCTTTTTTCAAGACATTTGCAATCGCGTCGCTCTTTTCCCATTTCGCCAACACGTAAAACGGCCCGCGTGTATCCGGCCGAGTTCCCCACCACCATGAACCGTCGTAAGGCGCTTCTTTTTGGTAAAGGCGGGCGAGAAGGGCGATCAATTCCGTGCGGCGAGCTGCTTCTTTTTCTCCATCGAGTTTCGAAAGCAACGCGTCAACAACAGCCGGTTCGTGCATGGTTTTCAGTGCCCAGAGCGCTGCCTGACGATTCGGTCCATCGAGTGTAGAAAGCGCGGTGTCGTTCGCTCCAACTGCACGGATCGCGGTGATCGAAACGTGCGGTAGAACGATCGTTGCGTTCGGCGTTGCGTGCGGGCCTTCGGCTTTTTGGGCAAAAACAGGCGGCTTTGAATCGACCACGTATTCCATATGGCCACGCCCGTCGTGCGCTCCAGGTGTCGCTCCACCAAAGCCTTTGAACTTCACTGCACCGGATGGCAAATCGTAAACGATGTGCGATGGAGAATGCGTTCCGATACCGAATGAGGATTTTTTCTCGTCGGCCCGTGTCAGCGGCTTGCTAACGCAATCTTTTCCGACAAGCGTTTTCCCCCAGCCTCCTTTGGCGGACTTCCATTTCAAATCGGTCAGCTTTTTCTCAGATCCATCGGCCATCACCAGCGTCGGATCGAACCAGCCCGCGTGGTCGTGGTCATTTCCGTCGCCGCCCTCAGTGACAACAAGATGGAGCTCCTTCCAGCCTTTGACGTCGACGTTGATTTTTGCAGCCGGTTGGTGCGGTTTCAATTTCTTCGACATGAATGCTGGCGGCGCAACCGTTGCTGCTTCGGCTTCAGGCTGATAAGTTCCTTCGGGAGGATCGGCTAGGGTGAATAAGGCTTCAGCGGCACTCGCATCGCCGAGGCGGCCCAGGGCAATAGCGGCGGCAACTTGAACTCGTGGATTTCCGTCGAGCAGCCCTTTTTCAAAGAAACCGACCTTCGCGCCGGCCAGTTTTGTTCTGCGATCAGCCATGGAACGGACCACCCATTCCCGAATGGATTCATCAACGGCCAGCCCGGCGAGTTCTTCGTTTGAAGCACCGAGCTGTTTGGCTGTGAAAATCGCCGCGACTCGAGTTTCAAGCGAAGCGGAAACGTCTGCTGCGACCTTCAGGATCGGAGCGACTGCGGTGGTTCGGCGAATCAATTCCTGCGAAACATGCAGGCGAGTGATCGCGCTGTTTTTGCGCAGACCCTTGATCAAATTCTCATCGCTCAGTGATTCCAAATCAGGGAACGCTTCGTATTTCCAGCCCTTTGGCACGACTCGCTCAACGTAACCCTTTTTGTCGCTACCTTTATAACCGGCCCCATCCCAGGCGCTGAGATAAAGTCGGCCTGAACCATCAACGTCGACGTCACTGATTTGAGCAGACTTGATGAAATCTTCCGGCACTTGGGTGAAACTTGCGCCGTCGGGAGTGAGTCGGTGAATCGCCAACTGACTGCGTCCCCAATCTGCCATCATCGGAACATTGGTGTATTTTTTCGGCCAGTTTGGTTCGGCAAAAAAGAGCGCTCCGGTTCCGGAACCGCCGCCGATGTCTTGCAATGCTGGCAAGATTTCCCCAGTAAAATTTTTGAAGAGAACGGGATAACCGTATTCGCCGGACTGGACGTGATGGATGAAACGCACGTTCCAGCCGCCGCCGTCATTGGTGTTTCCACGAGTGAAAACATTCATGAACGGATCGATCGCAACGTCGTAAATATTCCGTGTTCCGTGAGTGTAAACTTCGAGTTCTGTTCCTTCAGGACGAACCCGAACAACGCCACCGCCGAGCACGGTGAGTTCTTTGCCATCGGTTCCTTTTGCACCGACAAAACCGAAGTCCCCCACGGCGATATAAATCCAGCCATCAATGCCCATGGCGATTCCATTAGTGGTGTGATCAGCGCCACGGTCCTGATTGTGCTTTGGCACGGAGATGTCTGAAACAAGTCTTTTCGGTGCACCGTCCGCTTTTCCGTCGCCGCCTTCATCAAGTAAAACGGAGAGGTGCATCCCGCTCAAAATTCCGGTGTCGGCAGGAATGACAGTGTGGAGAACGAAGAGTTTTTTCCCAACTGAAATGAGGCCGCGCGGGTTATCAATTTCGGCAAACACGGTGTGCGAATCGGCTTTCCCGTCGTTATCGGAATCAACCAGACGGATGATTTTTCCTTTTCCCGGACCTTTTCCGAGCGAGCCGTTCATGTCCACGCCGACGAAAACTTCACCCGTTGGAGCTGCGCACAAACACGCGGGGGAGGGGACGATGTCGGTGCCAGCGAATTTGGTGAATTCGAGTTCGTCCGGAACCGTGGCAGCGAAGACAGCCGTGGTTGCCACGGAGAAAAAAGAGAAAAGAGTGAGTGTGCGTTTCATTTTCGAAGAGCTGCAATCTTGCTTCAAAAAGTGCGCCAGTTCAACTCTCCCGATGGAGTTATGACAAAGCGTTTTGCGCGTTTTTCGATCGTACCCTATTGACTCGTTGAATAGACCCTGTTCGTTCGTAAATTATCTATTTAACCGGCTCAATCCGCTTGGCTTTCTCTTCGGGCGTATTGAATTTTTCGGCTTCGTCGGTGGATTCAGCTTCTCCCAGAACGGCATGTCCTGATGCGATGGGCTTGGCGAGCAGTTCAATTGCTGATTGAGGCGCGCCTTCCCATAATTTTCCTTTTCCAAAAATGGTAGCCCAGGTGTGAATTTTTACGGACGTGGGTTGAAGCTGAATGGATTCACGAAGGGCGAGGGCCGCGACTGCTGTATTGCCGCCGCCATCGAGGGTGTAGGCTTTGGTGAAGGCGAGACCGGCAGCTCTGGAATCGGATTTGGCGAGATGAGCGTAGCCTTCAAGAAGGGCCAAATCTGCATCGCGTGGATATTTGGCGACAAGGTTGAGGACCTCATTCCAATTTTTTTCGGATGCATAAATCCATCCTTCATAAATGGGTAGAAGCTTTCGTTCCAGCGGAGGAAGCAATCGAAGTTCCGGCTTCAGGGCGGCGAATTCTGTTTTGATGGATGCTCCGTCCATTTTTCGACGATGAGCTTCGATGAGCATTCGTCGGGCGCGAGTTGAGAAATTTCCGGGAGCGGGATGTTTGGTAAATCGCTGTTGGGCCCGGGTGATTTGGCTGAAAAGCTGGATGGCTTCGTCGAATTTTTCTTCCTGCAACAGTGTCACCGCATTTTTCCAGGCGTCGGGTTCGGGCCATTCAATCGATTCGATCTGGTTGTAGGGAAGGGTCGCAGTGGTTTTCGAGTTTTGCGCCTGAAAGGAAATCGAGGTTTGGTCGAGCGCGATGACCTGAGTGTTGATCACACGATTTCCGGTGAGGTAAACGTTCACCGTTTCCCCTTGTCCGAAGGCAATGCTTCCGAACGTAAATAAACAGCAAATAGTTAAGAGTGAACGCATCAGGATTTTGATGGGGTGGCATTTTGTTGAGTGATCCAGTCAGCTTTCCATTCGGCAAAAAGCTTCCGGCCTTCGGTGATGTTCTTGTGTTCGAGATGGCCAAGCCGTTTCAAAAAATCGACGAGAACGAGCAGGGCATCGCCGTCTCGGTCTTGTTCTTTTAAAAGTGTGGCGGCTTTGAGATAGGCGGCGGTGGACCATTCGAGAGTGCCGGGGAAATTCACGTAGGTGATGGCAAATAGTTTGATAGCTTGTGGTATCTGACCGGATTCTTCGTAACAGCAGGCGAGTTTGTAATTGGCTTCGGCACGGGCTTTGACCCAGTGATTTTGGGTGAGGTAGTAGGAGAGATAGGATTCGGCTTCGGTGAAATTTTCCTGATCAAACAGAATGCGAGCAATGCCGATGGTTGCTGTTTCGTAGAGTTCAGGTTGATCAAATTCATCAATGATTCGGGTGAAATTTTGGAATGCGTTTGCAACGATCACGGGATTGGTGCTGGCAGCATCGAGGGTGGCTAGAGCAAGGACGGCAGATTCCAGATAGCCGCGAGCCGGGCGATTTTCGACGATGTCGGTGAAGAGTTCGCGAGCACGGGCGATGTGTTTTTGTGTGAGGTTCCGTTGAGCCAGTTTGAGAATGCCGTAGTTGGGCATGGCCTCGGATTTGGCCGCAGCATCGAGGGTGAGATAGTGTTTCTCGATGAGCGCCGTGTTGGGAGCAAGCGTGGCTTGATTTTCCAGGTGTTCGATCTCGGCGATGGTCAGCCAATTTTTGACCGGTGGAGCGGAAATTGAGCTGGAAAATTTTCGCAAAGCGGCGAGGAATTCCGGGGGTGTGAGATTCTTTTTGAGGTAATCAAAGTAGCTTCCAAAGAGTTCGTCGAATTGAGGAGATGTGGAGTCTATTTCTCGAATATTGGATTCCAGAAGGGTAATGGCTTCGGTGACACGGCCTTTCTGGTGAAGTCCCTCAAGCGCCGCAGCAAGGGCGTTGAGGTGATGTGAACTGTTAGCGTGACGGGTTTGAAATTGATCGAAATAGGCAACGGCTTTGTCCCAGTTATTGGCGTCGTGATGAATCGCGATGAGCTTCCAGAGGGCGTAAGCGGCGACTTCGAGGTTGGCTTCGCTTCCGTTTTCATAAGCTGAGTCACGGGCTTTTAAGTAGGCGTTTTCAATCTCGGAAAAGGGAGCCGGAGGTTCGGTGGGGCTGATGAGAATATCGCCGGTTAAATTCCAGGACGCGGGGATTTCTTCGGCACTTGGGTGTTTCTTCTGAAGCTCGCTGACCATGGCCAGAGAACGCTCATAGCGGCCGAGAGCGAAGTGGGCGAGTCCATTTAGAAAAAGCACGCCAGGGCGCATTCCGGAGTTGGGGTAATCGCTTAAAAAATCGTCGAAAATTTCGGTAGCGGTCTCCCACCGAAACTCTTTTACGTATGCCGCGCCCAAGTAATAACGAATGGGTTCGAGGCGGCTGCCGTCTGGATAATGGTAGGTGTAGGCTTCGAGTTCGACGCGACTTTCCTGAAATCGATCGAGGTGAAACAGCGAGGCCCCAGCAACGAAATCAGGAACGTCGCGGGCGGCTGAACCAATGGTGAGCCGATGACGGACGTCCTGAGTTGTCAGCCAGGATTCGTCGTAGACTTCCCGCGCGAACACCGATTCCACCATGATTCGGGCGACTTCCTCAATCAGTTCATGTTTCGGATAGTTGTCCAAAAATCGGTCTCCGTACTTCCGAATGTCGGGCCATCGCTCGATCGGGACCGCGCTGGCAACAATGTTGTAGAGAGTTTCCGGATGGCGAGGATAGTTGGGATAATGATCTGCGAGTTGTTGAAACGCGACGAAACTGGCGGCGTGATTTTTTAATCGAAAATGGGCGGCGCCTGTCCCGAAAAGAATGTCGGAGGCGAGAAGTTTTGCGTTTTCGTGATCGGCTAAAGCGGCTTTCATTTGAGAATTCCACAGTTGAGTATTGGGATGGCCCGCGATTGGTTTTCGACGATTCAAGTCGGCAACGGTTTGTTCGTGCCAAGCTAGAACATCAGACGGCGGAGCGATTTGGGCATACCACAACAGAGCTCGGAGTGGCTCTCGTTTTTGAATCGCCCGCTGCGCGAGATTGTGAAACAGAGGATTGCGAAGTCGACGGCGCTCCAGAGGAGCCTGCTGAGCGATGTGTCCATATTTGTCGATGGCCTCACGGACGTTGGCGAATTCGATTTCTGGAGACCATTTTTCGGCAAGAATGGCGAAGGCGCTTTCGCGATACTCATGTTTGATCTCGGAATCATCGAGAAGCTGATAAACAAGTTGGAGACCTTTTTTTGGGTCTTCGGCTCCAAAATGAGCGCGAGCCAAGTTTAGCAAAATCAGATGGCGGTCCGGTTCTTTTTTCTCTGGTGAAGCTTTTTCGAGAGCCAAGTTGAGAGTTTTTACGGCGTCTCGATAATCTTCGATGAGAAGCTGGCACACCCCTTTCTGAACGATGGCATGAACCAAAAACAGGTTTCTTTTCGGCTCGGGAAAATCCTCGTAACAGGTGTCGAACGCCTCGATTGCCTCGGGATAGTTTGATTTCCCCATGTAAATCAGGCCTCGCAGGTAGTAAAAATGGCCGAAGCGATCGCCCGCGGTGCTGAGAGCCTGATCGCCCCAATATTCCACGATTTGATCGATCATCCGTAGGCTGACATCCAACCTACCTGCTTCGAAATTTTTATGAACAAGTTCGTAGCTCTGCCCCAGGTTCGACGGATTTACCTCCAGCTGTGCCACTGCAGATCCGGCCATCAAAACGATGCCGCTGATTGCTGCGAATAAGCTGGGACCAAGGCGGAACATGAATTTATTTAGAATTGTTCACTGGTAGGTAGCGGTAATAAACTTCAAGCATCAGCGTGCAAAGCGTTGTTCGATACAGTGTCGAATCTCTGCCTGTGTAGGTGACGCTGGGCGCTGGTTGGGAATCAAGATCGGTCGCTTCCATGGGGAATGAACCGTCTTCACTCTGCGCGTTGAGCAGGGTCGGCCGCATTTGCTCATTCCATTTCTTCCAATAATTCCCCCCATAATTGAAAGTTGCCTGATTGATATAATAAGCGGCATAAAGATCGCAATCCCCGTCGTTGTAGGAGAACTGAGGAGTCTTTTTGAACCAATAATCAAAGGCCCTCGGGGCGCGGGAACGATAAGAAGCATCCAGAAATTGAAGCGAGAGAATCCCGACTCCGGCGAGCGATGCCTTATCTCCGGTTTGGCGGTATCCGAATCCGCCGTCCGCACCCTGGCGCTGCGAGACAAATATTGATGCGCTTGCAATTGTCGAATCCAATCCACTGATCGACAAATTGAGACGTTTGGCGGCTTTGAGGGCCTGAACCTGCCATCCAGCGACTGAAAGATCACCGCTTGAAGTCTCACTGTAGCCGTATACCCAACCGCCACTCTGCTGCTGGCCGGCAATGATTTTCTTTACGCCATTAGTGAACCCCGTTCGCAGTCCGGGGATCTCATTTCCTTTGGTCATCGCCAGTGCTTCGCCCAACGCATAGGTGGCAATGCCGTGTTCATAGACAAAATTGGAGTCCTTTATTTCAGTGAAATAGCCATCATCATGGTCTTCGCCCATCTCGAGGAGGGCTTGAATCCCTTTGGTGACAGTGCGTTTGTATTCTCCTGAATTCGGTGTTTCGCAGTGTCCCAGATAACAGAGCAAAGCCAGTCCGGTCATTGCCCCCTGATATTTTTTCCCCCAGGTGCCGTCAAAGTTTTGCGACTTTTTCAGCCAGTCGAGACTTCGGGTTACCGCTTTCTCGACATCTTCGCTGCCGCCGTTTCTTCTCAGGAGCCGAATTCTTTCGCCCGGGACGCAGCGTCCTCGAATTTCCATGGGAAACGAGCTTCTACCACCCATGCCGTTGCCCGTTCCATTTCCAAAACTGTTTCCCATCCCGAGATTTCCGACGCTGTTATTGATCGAGAGGGACTGAATATCGATTTTCGTAGGCGGTAAGCTGACGGATGCTTGGGTGTTCGCCAGCATCATTTTTGAAATCGATGAGGCCGCACTTGGTTGAATTTGTTGAATCTGTTTGATCGCAGAAAGCCGTTGTTTCTGAATGTCTGGAATGGTCGGGCGATCAACGATGGTTGCTACGATTTCTGGCGAAGTTCGTCTTCCCGGAACCGCAATAATGAGCGCGGCAACGACAAGAATGACGAGATGAATCACAACGGCGAGAGCAACTGCCTTGCGTGTGTCTTTGGTGAGGCGCCTCCATTTGCGATGGGCGATTCGAGAAAGAATCTGCAGCTTTTCGAACAAAAACAGCCCGATGATGCCGAGCCCAAGTCCGATGAGCTTGATTCCTTTCCAGAGAATCCACCCAAAAGTGAGCCGTTTCTTCGTTGTCGATTTATTCTTCACTGTGTGATTCCCAGATTCGAAATTCCAGCTTTGGCGCACGCATTCAAGACATCGACAAAGCGTTGTTCAGGAACTTTTCCCGCACAATTTACCACGACCACAGGTTCTGATCCGGCGATTCGCGCCATGGCTGAATAACGCTGCAATCGTTCTACCAGTTGAGGTATTTCCCTCTCGTTCACGGATTCCTGAACTGTTTCTCCATTGATGGAAATGACTCCAGCGGAAGATACCTCGATTCTCATCTGATCCAGTTGAACCGGACCTCCCGTCACATTCGAGATCCCGGGTAGCGCCATCGCCAGATCAGCTTCCTGCCTAGTTACGGTGATCGTGACCAGAAAGTAGATCAGCAGTAAAAATGCGACGTCGATCATTGCCGAGACGTTGAAGTCAGGGCTTTCTCGGTTTGCAAATGGGCTGGAGCTTCGGTTGCTCATTGAATAGATTTCACCACGGAGTCGGGAAATGCGCGAGATAAAACCTCAATGCGAAAAAGAGAAAACAAATGTCGGATTCACAAAAAAGCCTCCGACTTTCATCGGAGGCTTTTGTCTTAAATAAATTCGAACGAAGAACGAATAATTACCAGGTTTTGATGTTGTCTGCGATCTCGGAGTCTCCGGTCTTAGCACCGTTACTCCAAACAATAATCGTTCCGGGAATGTCGGTTGATTCACCGGTATCCCACTCAGGAGCCTTCACCCGGTTGTTATAATCAGTGTCCATGGTCACTTCATAGTATTCAGTATATGGATCCCAAAGTTCGCCAGCGCCGCCGCTTTCGAGGTGAACTCCTTTGCGATATTTACCGCCGGATGCGCTCTTCGCTTTCTTGCCTGAGTAAAAGGAAATACGGCGTGGATTCAAACCGCCGGGCTGAGTCTGATTGTCTGCGGCAAGAAGAACATCCATCAGTTCGTGATCCGAATACATCGTGGTGTCGCCGTCATTCGATCCAGATCGAACTGGAAATTTGCGATACTCGGTGTTGTAGGCGGAAATCGCGTTTTTCAAATTGTAGGCGGTATTCTCAGCATTGGATCGCTCAGCTTTGGCCATGACGCCTTTCGCGGCAGGAAACATGAATCCAGCGAGAACGCTGATAATCGTGATCACAACGAGAAGTTCGATCAGGGTAAAACCGGCGGCCGATTGCAGGCGACGGTGTTTTAAGGAGTAGGTTTTCATTATTATTTGCTTCTATGTTGAGGCAAAAGCCCCGGTTATTATTGTTATGACATTGTAAACACAACAGGTAAGGGTGCGTCCAGTTTTTTTTTTGATTTTTAAGGTTTCGATTTCACCACGTTTTCAAATTGTCCTCCGGCTCATTCTCATCTTGATCACGTCCGCCGCTCCAGACAAAAACGTTGCCGGACAACTCTTTTGACGTCTCTGAAAACCAGCTTGGCGAAAAAATTCGGTTGTTATTGTCTAAATCAAGGCCGATTCTGTAGTATTCGGAGAAAGGATCCAATAGTTCACCGGCTCCACCTTCCAAAAGTTTTACTCCGCTGTGGTAACGTCCACTTCCAGCAGAGCGAGCTTGCTTGCCGGTGAAATAAGCGATCCGTTTTGGATTCAGACCCTCTGGTCCGGATTCGCTCTCAGCGCTTAAAAGCGCGTCCATCAATGAATGATCAGAAAAAAATGGTGAATCGAGATTTCGATCACTCACCCGAACCGGAAATCTTCGGTAATCGGTGAAATACGACGAAATGGAGCTTTTCAGGCGGAAACACGTATTCTCAGTGCGGGAATCCACGGCCTTTCGGACCATCAATCCGATCACGGGAATCATGATTCCCGTAAGGATGGCCAGAACCGCCATGACCACAAGGAGCTCCACCAATGTGAATCCATTGATCACCCGATTGCTTCGAATACTCGACAAAGTCCTCATAATTAAACGTCTCCTCTTCCAAGGCATTTTTTCAATGAAGGTCACGTCACATAAAACCTTACAAATTGAACTTGTTCGTGAATACATTGTAAACACGTCCACGAAACGAAGTCCAGAAAATTTGTAGTTACATTGTAAATTAATTTAAATTTTAGATAGAAATGAAAAACCCTTTTGAAAAACAGATCCTCTCCCGCATGGCCGGAGAAGGATATCGACCCGCCAACAAATCCGATTTTGCGAAAATGCTCGGTGTGGCCCCCAAACAACGTCCCCTCTTGCGGGACGCACTGAAAAACCTCGAAAAATTCGGGAAAATCGTTCGCGGAAAAAAAGCGCTCTATTACCTACCGGGGGCCAGTCAGGCGGATACTCCGGACAGGCGCGATCGCAGTCGAGACAGTCGTGGAAGCCGTGAAGGCACCAATCATCCTGGACGAATTGACTTTCACCCGGATCCGAAACGGCAATCTGCACGTTTTGTGCCGGATGATCCCAGCAAAATTGCCGAGCTCGAAGGCGAACAGTGGCCTGAGGTCTTTATCTCCGGTCGGAATGCGGCGACAGCAATGAACGGTGACCGCGTTATCGTTCGTGTTTCCAAAAAAGATGCATCTCGTCCGCGACCTGAAAACTCGAAGGGCAAACGGTTGAAGCCTGAAAAGCTAACTGGTAAAGATTCGCTCGAAGGGCGCGTTGTAGAAATTCTCGAGCGGAAAAATATCGAAATTGTCGGGACCTATCACGCTCGCGGAAAAAGCGCGGCACTGGTTCCTGATAACAGTCGATTGCCGAAAAAATTCCTGCTTTCGCGGGTTTTAAAAAAGGCAAAGTCCGGCGACACCGTGCTCGCCAAGTTCGAAAAATGGGATGATCCCAAGCTGCCGCCTGTTGCTGGCATGACTGAGATTCTCGGGAAAACCGGCGATCCAGGTCTCGATATCGTCAAAATCATTCACTCTCACAATCTGCCTCTGGAATTTCCGCAAGCGGTTTTGGATGAGGCGGAAGCTATTGAAGAACGTATCTCCGATCAGGAAATCGCCCGTCGTGAAGACTGGCGCGACCGTGAAGTTTTCACGATCGATCCTGAAGATGCCAAAGACTTTGATGACGCCATTTCGGTGGTCGAAAACGACGATGGCAGCTGGGAGTTGGCCGTTCATATCGCTGATGTTTCCCACTACGTGAAGCCGGGAACAGCTCTCGATAAAGAAGCCAAAAAGCGGGGGAACTCCTGCTACCTTGCTGACCGCGTGGTCCCGATGCTTCCGGAAAAACTGAGTAACGGCGTCTGTTCGCTGAAGCCCGAGGTAGAGCGCCTGACCCATTGTTCGGTGATTAAATTCACCGCAACCGGCACAGTCAAATCAGCTCGTTTTTGCAGTGCAGTCATTAAATCGGCACGCCGCTACACCTACGAAGAGGCGATCGTTTTACTGAAAATGCAGCATGCGGAGATTGCCGGGCTCGAAGGCAGCGAGCGGAAGCTTGCCGAGCACATTCAGCGCGCCTGGAAGCTCGCTGATATGCTTCGAAAACTCCGTTTTGAAGCCGGCGGACTCGATCTCGATTTCGTCGAGGTGAAAGTTCAAGTCGATCGCGTGACAGGGAAACCGACGGGCGTGAAGCGCAGTGAATACGATGAATCGCACCAGCTGATCGAGGAATTTATGCTGGCGGCTAACGAAGCCGTTGCCAAAGAAACGAAGAACAAGCAGGCACCGTCCGCTTATCGAATTCACGAAGATCCCGATCCTGAAAAGCTCATGGATTTCGCTGAACAAGCTCGTGCCTACGGTCACAAAGTTCACGACGTCACTATTCGGAAAGAACTCCAAAAAGTGCTCAAATCCGTTCGCGGAAGACCCGAGGAACACGTTATGAAAATTGCGCTTTTGAAAAGCCTGAAACGTGCCGCTTACTCGCCCGATCCGATTGGTCACTACGGTTTGTCAAAAGTGAATTACACCCATTTCACCAGTCCGATTCGGCGTTACGCGGATTTGATCGTTCACCGTGTGTTGCGAAAAATCACTGCCAAAACGGGCGGGCCTCCGGCAGATCAAACGCTCGGGCAGGGGGCTTTAGCCTCTGTTTGTAAGCACATTTCGGAAACCGAACGGGTTGCAGCCGATGCTGAAAAAGAATCGCAGCAGCTCAAGATGGTCGAATACTTGCTCATGCTTGCCAAAGAAGAGTCTGACCACAGTTTCGACGCCCTCATCAACGAAGTCAGTCCGATGGGAGCTTTTGTTGAGCTACCCGATTACAATTTGAAAGGGCTCATTCGCAGACAGGATTTCCCGGAAGGCGGCGATTATTTCATCGACACCAAGCAGAAGGCTTACGTTCCCCGCAACAAAAAACTGCCCACCGTCAAAGTTGGCAAAACCATTCCCGTTCGCGTTTTGAAGGTCGATCCCGGTCGTGGCTTCCTCGACTTCGAAATTGTGATTCCAGAGCAAGGCGCGTAGAACGGCTCTGGAGGGCCATCGTAAATTCCGTCATTTCGAACCAACCCTATTGGTTCATCGAACAGACCCTATTGGATCGGAAAATGCAGAATTTTTTGAGCGTTTGTTCGTCTCATTGGTCAGACACCGATGACGGCGGATTTCAGTCATTACAAACACACCTATTGTTTGGAATACGTGGTCCGTTGAATCTGTGGAAACGTTACTGAATAACAAAATGGTCACTCCAAACATTACCTTACCTTTAAGCGTTGCAGTTGCCGCCGACTCGATGAAAACAGCTAAGGAGGATACTCGCCGCAAACCGGACCCGGACAAAGAACTTGTCGCGCGGGCCCAGAACGGTGACACGGTTGCTTTCGACGAATTGGTCGTGAAATTCACGCCAAAACTTTACGGCCTCGTTTATCACATGACTTCGAATCACGAGGACACGAACGATGTGCTGCAGGATGTCTTTGCGAAGGCGTATCGAGCGTTGAAACGGTTTCAGGGCAAATCGACGTTTTACACGTGGATTTATTCGATCGCGACGAACATGACGCTGAATTTTCTGAAAAAGCGCAACCGCCGCCGTGCAATGAGCTTGGATGATGTCGACTCTGCGATCGAGAATGATCCGGATTACATCGAAGCTACCTCAAAAAGCGATCCCGTTCGGGAGGCGAATATTGGCGAATTGCAGGAAAGATTGAACATAGCGATGCAGCAATTGTCTGAAGATCATCGTGCAGTCGTTACGATGTATGACATACAAGGCATGCCGCACGCGGAGATTGCCAAGATCGTCGGGGCTTCGGAAGGAACTGTAAGGTCGCGGCTTTTTTACGCGCATCGTCAGTTGCAGACTTACCTCGAAGATTTTCGGAAATAATCCTTGTTTTGAATTTCTCTTTTTCCTGAATTGAAATCACAGTTACAATCCATTTCGCTGAACTATTAATATTATGGAAGACGAATCGAAAACGCCTCTCCCAGAAGATCATCAGGACATCTCGATGGTCCGCCAGTTACTTGCCGTAAAACGTCACGAAAAACCGGACGATGCGTATTTTGATTCGTTTTTAACTGAATTTCAGACCCGACAGCGGTCGGAAATGCTTTCACAGTCAGCTCGCGGGCTTCTCATGGAGCGAGTCGGAACGTGGTGGTGGAGCGTTGGCGGAAAAAAATGGGTTTATGGAGCAGGCGCAGCGACCGCCGCGATCGCAATGGGAGTGGCTTTTCGGCCAAATGCAGCTGATAAACCTGCAATTTCCGAGAATTCGCAGCCCCCTGCGTTTGAAATGAATTTGCAACTTCCTTCCCCGAGTGAGAGCGATCTTCGCCCGCCGGCAATGCCTTCTCGAGTTTCCAAATATGGCCTCATACCCGTTAGCGCGAGCAGCCTCCAGGAGCTTTGATTTTCCGGCGTCGGCAATCTCTTTTGGGATGTTGGCGTTTGCATCGGCCGCCTTGTGGGCTGGTGCGAGCCAACCGGCGCGAGCGCAGCAGAAAGGCGGAAAGTCAGTGCCGTTTGACCGCGGAAAATCAACGATCGCCACAGCCCATTGGTTTGGAGAGTCGCTGGGTGAAGACGTCACGACGACCGCTGTTTGCGTAAAGGATGACGGCTCCTATGTTTGCCTGATCCCAACGGATTCGGAGGGAAAAAATCACCTGACGTTGACGATTGATGGGATCGAACGCGATAGCGAAATCCTATCGATCGACCCCGTCAGTCGAGTTTGTCTGGCGAAAGCCAACATGTCTGAGGTTGCGGAGCCTGTTGCTCTTTCAGATGGGCAAAAACTAACGTCAGGAGGGGCGCTAATCCTGGCAAAACCCGGCGAAACGGCGCGGCTTGCGGGGATTGATCGCCAATATCTTGGTGAAACGTTGCCGACTTCTATGCTGCGGGTGCACCTCTCTGAGAAACGCAGCGATTGCATTGGTCAGCCAATTTTTTGTCCATCGGGTAAGCTGGCGGGATTGCTTACTGATCGTGAATTGGCAGATGAACGTGAGGCTCACGCTGTTCCTGCCGCTCGAATCTCCAGGATCATTGCGGATTTCGAAAATGAAAAACCAACGGGACGAATCTGGATCGGCGCATCATTTCACCGGCAGTCAACAACTCCTGAAGTTGTTACGGTTACGCCGAATTCTCCCGCCGAAAAAGCGGGGCTTCAACCGGGTGATATCGTGGTTAAAGTCGATGAGAAGTCCGTCTCAAGCCTGCCTGAGTTGGCAGCAGTCTGTGAAACTATGGTAGATGGAGAGCCAATTATTCTTTCAATTTTACGCCGATTAGAAGTCATTGAGCGTGAATTGATTCCGAGGGTGGTGGTTGCGAAAAGTGCTGAATCTGAAAAAAAATAGAAAAGAGGTCTAAAAAATTAAAAACGGCTACTTGACTTTCATCGCATTATTACGAGAGGTAAAATCGCTATGAAAAATACACTTTTCGCTATAAGCATGCTTGGAGCTACCGCTACTATCTTCGCCGGATCCGGTAAGGAGGAAGTGTTTGCTCCAGAACCCGAGATCGGTGCAACCATCTCGACTGGATACATGACCAACTACGTTTTCTACGGCGTGGATTTTGGTGAAGATGCAGTTTGGACAGGAATCGATTACACGATCAATGAACTTCCAATCCCTGTTGATGTTGGTGTTTGGTATGTGAATCCACTCAGCGGTCCTGGACAAGATGACGAGCTTGACCTTTACGCATCGATTGGCGACGAGTTTGCTGGATTCGACGTAGCGTTGACTTTCACTTATTACATCTTCCCTGAGTTGGGAAGCGATGACACCTATGAGCTCTCGCTTAGCGTTGGTCGCAGCCTCGGAATCGTTGATTGGTCTGCTAACGTAGTTTATGACTTCGAGATCGAAGGTTGGTATTACGAGACTGGTGTTTCAAAGGCCTTCGGTGTTTGCGATTCAGTTGACCTCGTAATTAGCGGTGGAGTTAGCTCACAGAATGATTACTTCACCAACGGATTCGGATGGAACCACGCTTTTGTTCAAGCTTCCCTTCCAATCGCTCTTCGCAGTAATGTAACTCTTGAGCCATATGTTGGTGGTCTTTTCGCTCTCGATGCTCTCGAAGACATTCAGGACGACATCATCCACGGTGGTGTTTCCTTGAGCGTTTCGTTCTAATTTAGAAGCGAATCCAAGATTCAAATTTCGAAAAGCCTCTGGAGAAATCCAGAGGCTTTTTTCGTGTCTGGACGAAAAAATCCGGTTTCGCGGGATTGACGTAATTTTCGAAAATACCTAGCCTCCAAGGTCATGGGCATCGTCGACATCATCGTTCTTGTTTTCTATTTTGTGATCATCATTGCTATCGGCATTTGGTCGGCTCGGCGAGTGAAGGGGCAGGAGGATTATTTCATGGGCGGTCGTGGATTTGGAAAACTCCTGCAAACCTTTGCTGCATTTGGAGCTGGAACCGGTGCTGACGAGCCGGTACGTGTGGGTTCGACCGCCTGGAAAAGTGGATTGTCGGGAGTCTGGTCCGCTTTGATGTGGATTTTCGTAACACCAGTTTATTGGATCACAGCCGTTTGGTATCGTCGGATGCGGCATATCACATTGGGGGATTGGTTTGTGGAACGCTACGAATCCAAAAAGCTCGGCGCTGCCTACGCGCTGTTTGCGCTGATTTTCTACTCTGCGTATCTCTCGGGATTCTTTTCAGCAATTGCGAATACCGCAGTCCCCTTACTCGGGGTTGAAAAAATTTGGGGAATAGAATTGAAGTTTGTTCTCATCCCGACCATTTCGATCATTGTGATTGCCTACGGAGTTCTTGGCGGGCTCACGGCAGCCTACTGGACGGATCTGTTGCAGGGAATCTGCATCATTGTTCTCTCGATTTTGCTCATTCCATTCGGCCTTCATGCGTTGGTCGAAAAATTCGGCGACCCTGAAACGATGACCTTCATGGATGGATTCACCATCATGCATGAACGCGTTTCGCCGGAGTATTTTAATCTTTTCGGAGGACCCAATTCCAGCGAATTTCCGGTAGGCTATATTATTTCGTTGAGCCTGATCGCTCTGGTTGGCATCGTTGTGCAGCCCCATTTCATCGCCACAGGAGGCGGCTCCGCGAAAAGTGAAGATGGAGCCCGCATCGGACTGGTGGTTGGTAATTTCCTGAAACGATTCTGCACCGTAGGATGGGCGATCACCGCGTTGATTGCACTGGCGCTTTTGGCGGGAAATGCGGAGATCGCTGCCGACCCCGATCGGGTTTGGGGTGTTGCTTCGAGGGAAATTCTAGGGCCAATCGGATTCGGTCTTGTTGGGCTGATGCTCGCCTGCCTTCTCGCTGCGATGATGAGCTCTGCCGATTGCTATATGATCGTTCTTTCCGGCGTCATCGTTCGGAATTTCTACGCTCCATTTATCAATCCAAACGCGTCGGAAAAGAAATACGTCAATGTCGCTAGGCTTACCGGAATCATTATGATTGCAGCCGCCGCTACGCTCGCAATGACCGGTGGCAGTGTTTTTGGGCTTTTTAAAATGGCGATCGAGCTTCCGATTTTGTTTGCCGCTCCGTTTTGGATTGGCATGTTTTGGCGCCGAGCCAATCGCACTTCGGTATGGATCACGATTGGATTTTCGGTGCTGTTTTTCTTCGTCCTCCCACCGCTTTTGCCGAAAGTTATTCCCGGGCTGCGATCAAATCAGAGCCTCATAGCGACCACTCAAATCACCACGACCACATTCAGTCGTGAAGCAACCGCTGCCGATATCGCCCGCCACGAAGGCTGGGCTGCCGCGACTGAAGATGCCAACTCTCGTTACGCCAGTGATCCCGAAAAACTCGCAGCCGTTTTAGAAAAAATCGGAGCGGAGCCACCAACTGCGGAAATTGGTCAACCGATTCAAATCACCACGAAATTTGGCGGAAAATCGATTTTTTGGAAAGACGGAGTTAAGAAAGTTGGTTCAAATGTTGAGCTCGAAACGATTTCTGAAACCGAAGAAAACGGCACGAAAACGCTGGTTCAACGTCGAGTTGGTCAAATGGAAGGGAAGGGAAGTCTGAACATCGATTTTCTCCTTTATCGCCTTGTCGGCATGGATTTATCGAATGCTTCTAAAGCAACGCTTGAAACGCTACGGCTTCCACCTCGCGTGCTTTTTCCGTTCTTGATCCTGATCGTCGCGAGCTTTTTCACTCCCAGAAACAGCAAAGAGGCGCTTGATCGCTATTACGCAAAAATGAAGACCGTGGTCGATCCCGATCCCGAAAAGGACGCCGCGAAACTCGAAGCCGCGTATGCAAATCCTGAAAGCGTTCGTGCGAAGAAGCTGTTTCCGAATTCTGAAATCGAAATTGGAAAGCCTCGGCCCAAAGACATAATCGGATTTTTACTGTGTTGCCTTGCCTGTTTTCTGATCATCCAGCTGCTCCTCTTTCTCGCAAATATTGGGGCAGCGCCATAATCGGATTTACGATCGAACAGTATCCGTTCATCGAACAGACCCTATTGGATCGTAGCGCCTTTACGATCAAACAGCGTTTGATCGATGACTCAATAGGGGTGATTCGTAGAACATGTTCTTCCGCATCTTCCTACCATTCTGTCTTGCGATTTCGGCCGCCGCTGACGATAGATTTACCGATTCTTTTGATCGAGCTGAAGTCGGCGAATCGTGGCAAACTCACAAAGATGCGTTCACGATTCGTGATGGATTTCTGGTGGTTCAACAGCAGCCGGGCACGAATCACGGCGCCGTTTGTAAAACAAAAATCGATTTCAAAGATGCCGAGATTCGATTCAAATTTCGATTCGCCGGCAGTCCTTATTTTAACTTCGTGATCGATGACAAAAATTACAAGGGCTCACACGCAGGGCATATTTGCCGAGTTCGGTTTTTTCCTGATCGGATTGTGCTCGGCGACGACAAAACGGGGATCATGGAGAATGAAATTTTTAAGCTACGTCAGGGAACGCCTGAAGAGCGGAAGTCGACCGAAGCTAGAATCAAATCGACCATCGCAACGATCAAAACGGCAATTGCAGCAGATGTGTGGCATGATGTGGGGATTGTGATCTCAGGAAATAAGTTGTCGGTCGATTTGAATGGAAGGCCAATGGGGGAACTCACTTCCCCCGGCATCGGACATGAAACCAAGACTCAGTTTGGATATACAGTCGCCGATGGTGAGCTTCATCTCGATGATATCAAACTCACATCGGTCGCAGAAGTATCAGAACAACAGGCCGGAGTATGGCCCATTGATCGGCTGAAGTCGGAAGTCCCAAAATTTCGAATCGAAGACGAGACCGAAAAAATTCAATCTCTGATCTACGAGGGGGAGAAAATCGATGGGGAACCGACGGAGGTTTTCGCATTTTATGCCTCGCCGAAGACGATTGGTATTTCAGATGGTGATGAGAAATTTCCCGGGATCGTTTTGATTCACGGTGGTGGAGGAACTGCTTTTGCCGATTGGGTGTGGCTGTGGGCGAATCAAGGCTATGCGGCAATCGCGATGGATCTTGGAGGGCGTCGTCCGCCGGTTCCGGAATTTGATTCAGGGGGAAATTTAAAGCCTCACACGGTCCATAAACGTGAGGCTCGTGTTCGTCTTGATAAAGCGGGTGTGGCTGATGGTCATGGTGAAAAATTCGACAGTATTGGGGGAGGCATCGAAGACGATTGGCCGTTTCATGCGGTCGCCAATGTGATGCGCGCTCATACACTGCTTCGGAGTTTTCCCGACGTAGAGGCAGAGAAAACGGCGGTGACGGGAATCAGCTGGGGCGGCTATACAACTTGTCTGGTGGCGAGTAATGACGACCGCTTTAAGGCGGCTGTTCCGGTTTACGGCTGCGGGTTTTTGCATGAGGGCGAATCCGTTCAGAAGCCGTCCATCGATAAATTGGGTGACCGGCGCGATGCCTGGGTAGCAGCGTATGATCCGGGTAGTCATCTTCAAAAGTGTGTCATCCCAACGCTTTGGGTAAACAGCACGCATGATGTCCACTATGTCCTCGATAGTTATGCTAGATCGTATACCAAAGTTCAGGGACCGCGGACCATGCGAATCGAGCCTCGGATGAGGCACGGGCATCAACCTGGATGGGCACCGAAAGAAATTCAGATTTTCGTCGACTCGGTTTTGCAAGGTGGCACGCCTCTCGCGACGGTCGGTGAAATGACGGTTGATGATGCTGGAACCGTGAGCGTCTCGTTTGAATCGAAGACCAAAGTCGTGAAAGCGGAGCTTCATTTTACCACTGAAGATGGGCTGCGCTCAAAACGGAAGTGGCACACGCTAGGAGCTGAAATTTTGGACGGAAAAGTAGCTGCTGAAGGATTGCCGGCAGACGCAAATACCTGGATCATGACACTGACGGACGAGCGGGAAGCCATGGTTTCGACGGAAGTGTCTTTCCGATGAGATTCTTACTTACTTCACTCCTTGCTGTGACTGGTTTTGCGCAGACCAAATTGGAATACGTTGCCGCGCCGGCGAACAATCCATTGAAAGGGCTGGTTCCTTATATCACCGCGGATGCCGTTGATCGATTTCCTCACAGTCTCGAATTTCAGTATTTTGCGCTGAAAGATTTGATGAAGGGCTACGATGAATTCGACTGGGCAGTGCTTGAAGAAAAGCTGGCGATTACTCAGGGGCGTGGTTGTCAGCTGGTGATGCGAATTAGCATCGAATCTCCGGATTCAGGGAATCGGGTGCCGGAGTTTCTGGTCAACGACGGAGTTAAAGTCACCGAATGGTTCGTGAAGCGTGACGATGGCGGAACCAGTTATACGCCTGACTACAATGATCCCAAAATGCACCGGGCTCTTAGGAATCTCATCACCGCTTTCGGGAAAAAATACGACGGAGATCCACGAATCGGATATATCACTGCGGGGCTTCTTGGTTCCTGGGGTGAATGGCATACCTATCCGCGTGATGATTTGTGGGCGTCAAAAGAAACTCAAGTGGTGGTGCTGAACGCGTATGAAAAATCGTTCAAGCAGACGCCTGTTTTGCACCGCTATCCGGCTGGGGAAGATCACTGGGATCAGGCCGAGAACGGGTCACGACGGATGGGGTATCATGACGATTCCTTTGCGTGGGCTACGTTGGAATCGGGGAAAAAAGAGGATCACTGGTTTTTTCTTCCTCTTTTAAAAAAGGCCGCGGCGTTGGAAAAATGGAAAACACAGCCGATCGGAGGCGAGTTGCGACCCGAGCTGTGGAAGACCAGCTTCACGGACGCCTCACATGAAAAGGCGCAAGATTTTTCAGAATGCGTGAAGCAGACCCATGTCTCGTGGCTGATGGATTCCAGTTTGTTTCAGAAGCAATTTGAATTGCCAGAGTCACGAAAACAGAATGCTATTCGCGAGGTTCAAAAAATGGGCTACGAATTTCACATATCGCAGTGGAAAATTGATGGGGGTAAGATTGAGATCACTGTTAAAAATCTCGGCGTGGCTCCGTTTTATCGTGACTGGCCCGTGGAACTGGTGGCTGGAGAAAATGAAATTGAGACGTTTGATCTTCGTGGAATTCTTCCCGGGCAATCGAATGTGTGGACCGCCGAGACGGACTCGAAAGGCCCATTCAAATTGCGCGTGAAAAATCCGATGGAAGGTGGCAAGCCGCTTCGTTTTGCCAACAAAGAGCAGGGAGCTGAATGGCTGATTTTACCGTGAGGCCTTTTTCGCGACTTGAGCACGAACGACCGCGACGATCACAAAGATCAGTGCAACTCCACCAAGAATTTTAGAGAACAAATTGCCATGTTTGGCAAAAAACGTGATCGGCGGATTCGCCGGGATCTTCAATTTCGTAGTGATCGATCCTCGAATAAAAGTTGAATCAGTTACTTCATCGCGAACCACCCGAAGAAATTCTGATTCGGCGTAACGATCGTAAAGGTTACCGTTTTCATCGATGATACAACTCACCCCGGTGTTGCCCGCGCGGACCATGGGACGTTTCAATTCGACGCAACGAAATTTAGCATTCGCGACATGCTGATGGGAGTTCGCTGTTTCAAAAAACCAACCGTTGTTCGTTACCGTGATCAGTAACTGCGGGCCTTCGCGAACGAATCGGCGGGCGTGATCTGGAATGGTATCTTCAAAGCAGACCAGAGGAACGATCCCGATTTTTTCGTCTTTCAAGGTCGTAAGAGTAAGCGGCTCATAGCTGTCTCCCGGAGTGAAATCTTTCGCAATGATCCCGCCGAACATCCATTCGAATACAGGAAACGGACTTTCACGAAACGGGATATACTCTCCAAAGGGAACGAGATGGATCTTTTTGTGAGACTGAAATGTCTCGGTCGATCCGTTGAGTAAACTGATGGAGTTAAAGATTTTTTTGCCGCCGAGAGTTTCTTCTTCCATCCCAGTGATCAGGGTGAAATTGGCGGCGGGCAGCACCGTCTCGTTGAGAAATTTTTGGATCCCTGGAAATGTGAACCGGCCAGGCAGGGCGGTCTCGGGCCAGAGCACGAGATCGATTTCACTGTTCTCCACGAACATGTGGGTCATCTCGGTGTATCCCCACGCTATCTTGCTGGCAGACGCAGAATCCCCCGCAAATTTTTCATCGATCGGTGTGTTCAGCTGAATAATCGCCGTGCGGATATCGATTGTCTTTTCGGGACGGCTCGTCACCGCTTGCAGGCCATAAAGAAATACACCGATGATCACCGCCATGCCCGCAGCAAAATCAAGATGCGGTCGCATGCGTTTGCGCTCCTGAAATTCACGCACCAGACGAACGACCGTTGCTAGCGCGATACAATTTACGAACATAATGATCGCTGAAAGACCGGTCACTCCGATAATGTCGGCGATCTGAATCAGCATCAAATATTCGTGAAGTGCCACTCCGAGACCGTTCCAGCCAAAGCCGGTCATGAACCAGCCCCGCATCAATTCGAGCCCACACCACGCAGCGCCATTCAAGGCTGCGATTCGCAAAACATCGAGCGAAGGCGCCAGAGCCGTGAATTTCTCGGTGCTCGGTTCCTTCAAAATCCAGCGTCCAACGGTGGCGGCGAAAGCTCCAAAGGCTCCAAAATAGAGTGCGAGATAAGCTGGTAATGCGATCCAGGAAGCGAGTCCCGCCCAGAAGGACTCGGCAACTTTCGCCATGGACCACAGCCACCACAGATTTGTCAGGAAAAATCCCAATCCTGCGATGTAGCCGAGCAAAAATCCGTGACGCCAGCGGGGTATCGTCTTTCCCTTTTTCGACTTCTGCGGTTCGGAAAACCACAATGCGGCGAGCAACGGCGTCAGCGCAACCCACACCAAATTTCCTACATTCCAGGTCGGAAAGCAGAACGCCAACTCGACACCGCTCATGAGAGCGGCGGCATGCGGCCAGAGTTTGGGAAAGTTTTTACGATTGCTCATTGATGGCTGCTTACGAAAAATTCGCGAGCCGGTCTTTCATGTCACCGACAATCCATGACTTTAATGAATCAAAAGTCGTTTGAGCGGCGACTTTCGCATCAGCCAAACCTTCTGGAGCGATCGTTGGATCACTTCCCGGCTCAGGCCGCTGATAAATGTAAAACTTAATCTTCGGCTCAGTCCCGGATGGGCGCATCGCGAAGGCTCGGCCATCAGCTAGATCCACGATCAACATTTTTTCTTTTGGAATTTCATCACCTTCTTCATCGATGAAATCGTCATTCGAAAAATCGCGGACATTGGTAACCGCTGAGCCATCGGCTTCTTTCGGCGGGTTTTCACTGTAATCTTTCGCCAACGCCTGGATCTGGGCAGCCCCGTCTGCTCCGGCGAGAACTTCGGCGTGCTGACCTTCGAGGAAAACTCCGAATTCATAGAAAAGTTCGTCGAGAAGTTCAACGGGTGTTTGTCCCTGTGATTTCGCGTAAGCTGCCACCTCGGCAAACATTACGACCGCACCATTGCCGTCTTTATCACGAAGGAAATCCGCACCGAGATATCCGTAACTTTCTTCTCCTCCAAAAACGAAAAACTGCGAATACTTCAATCGAAGCGCGCGCGTCTCAGCATCAGACTTCGCCCGGTAATCACCACGTTCGTCGGCTGGAATCTGCTGCTCGTACTTGCCAAGTTTTCCGCCGATGTATTTGAACCCAGTCAGGGTATTAACGATGTTCACTCCGAATTTTTTAGCGATCGAAGTTTGCAATTCAGTCGTTACGAACGTTTTCACAATCGTCGCGTGATCTTTGTTGACGGCAGTCAAAATTCCCCGATCGAACATGACTTTTAGCCGATGAAACGCCATCAGCGAACCAATTTGGTTTCCAGTGAGTAACGTCATTTTTCCAGCTCCGTCGCGAACCGCCACCGCCATTCGGTCGCAATCAGGGTCGGTTCCAATCACGATGTCGGCTCCGCTTTCTTCGGCCTGATCCATTGCCATTTGCAGGGCCTCGGCGTTTTCAGGGTTCGGTGATTTTACGCTCGGAAACCAGCCGTTTTCTTCATCCTGAACAGCAACCGTATCGCAATGAAATCCAAGTCGGCGAAGCATCGTTGGCGAAATGCGACCACCGGTTCCGTGGATGTTGGTGAAGACAATTTTCAGATCGCTCTGGGCTTTCACCATCTCGGGATCGAGCAGCAATGATTCCAAGCGATCCATGTAAACGCCGTCGAGTTCATCGTTGATCTCGAGAACTGTGCCGCGCTCGCTTTCAGAAAGTGCCTCGTAGGAATCACCGGAAATCGAGTTCACTTCCGCAACAATTTGCCCCGCGGCGGGCTCGACGATTTGCGCCCCGGCGTTTCCGTAAACTTTGTAACCATTGTCATGGGGAGGGTTGTGGCTGGCGGTCAAAACGATACCAGCACTCGCGTTCAGATGTCGCACGGAAAAACTGAGTTGTGGCGTGCTTCGTGGTTCGACAAAAAGATGCAAATCACAGCCGTTTTCCGTCGCAACGCGACCAACTATTTCTGCGAATTCTTTTCCGAAAAGACGAGTGTCTCGTGCCAGTGCAATTGAGGGTTTACCCTCTCCAGTATGAGACTTCACAACGTAGCGAACCAATCCAAGAGTTGCACGAGTGATGTTGTATCCGTTCAGCGAGTTCGTTCCGACGCACGGGTGTTCAGGGCGATCATCAGCTGACGCAGATCCTCGTTCTGCTGCGGTGACGATGGCTCCCATCGAACGCCCGCGAAGTCCACCCGTTCCGAATTTTAACGTCGTGAAGAAACGGTTGTTCAACTCTCCCCACTCTTCAGCGTCCGCCAGCTGAGTTACCGACAACTCATTGATTGGATCTGCTGAATTCCCCAGCAAATCGGTGATGTTTTTGTGGCTCTCAGTGGTCAACTGACCGTTGTCGAGAGCGGATTGGAGAGTAGCGGCAAGATCGGAATTCATTCGCGCCCATAGTAGGACGGTGAAATAAAAAATCAATCACGATGAGACTCTGCTGATTCGTGAAATATCACTGGGGGCGTTTCATAAAGAAACCACCTTTGTCACCGGTCGAGGATTCGTATTGCGCATTGAACGTGTCGCCTTTGATTTTGCCGTCGTGTGAAAAATCACCGAAAATTCCGAGATCTTTGGAGCCTTTCACCGTGTAGCCACTCCCTGATTTTTTCACGTCGTATTCTGTGGTGTAACCGCCTTTGAAAATTTTACTCCAGGTTGCATGATAACGGAATTGATACGCATCATCGCTCGCTTTCGCCGGAGAAACGAGACAGCGAAGGTCTCCCGTATGTCCATTGGTTTCAGTTGTCCATTTTCCTGTCCACGGGCCGGAAACGGGATCTGTTGTTTCAGACTCAAAACCAGCAACGGCTGTTTTCCAGTCTTTCTCAAAACGGGCCGAGGCACAGTTTGCGAGAAACGAAAGGGTTAGCAAAACGAGAAGGAAACGGGCGAGTTTCATGATAGAAATTTGAGCGGAACGTAGAATAACGCAAGATGCTTATTTCAGACTTTCGAGCCTAGCGGTATCAGTGAGATGACGGCGTTACTTCTTTTTAATCACAATTTCCACTCGCCGATTCAAGGCCTGCTCTTCCGCTGTACCTTCGACGGAAACGAGCGGGCGGTTTTTTCCAAGACCAACAACGCGGACGTTTTTTACCGGCAGCTGAAGTTTTTCCACCAGCCATTCCCGCACTGCGCGAGCCCGATTCATGCTCAACGTGTTGTTGTATTCATCGGCACCGAACGAGTCGGTATGCCCTTCGATAATGAATTCAGCGTCCGGATTGGTCTGTACAATAAATGCCAATTTCATCATGCTGATCCGTGCCATTTCCTTCAATTTGTATTCGTTGTATTCAAATAAAATATCAGTCGGCATCACAACTGTCTTCTCTCCAGAGGGTAGCTTACCCCCGGTATTTCCGATCAAATCACCAAGCGTCGTTAAGCCTTTCAATGCGCTGTCACCGTTTTTGCTGTTACCCTTTGCCTTGGCGACGGCGTCTTTGAAAAATTCGTCCGTATCCAGCCCTGTATTAATCTCATCTGAATTCACGGTCATTACCGCTTGCGCGTTTGAAACCACGTTGGATGTCTCAACAAGTTTTTCACGCATCTGCGCGAGATCATTCGCAAGAACCTTTGCGGTCGAAACATCGAGCGAACCAGCTTCCGGTCCACCAAGTGAAACCGCGGCCATTTGCGGAGATTCTGCATTGAAAAGCTGCGGCGTTTCCACCGGTGACATCCTTAAAACTTCGTCCTTCAATTTTTCAAAAACGTCGAACTCATCGAGCTTCAAATCTTCCGTGTCGCTCAGCTTTTCAGGCTTGGAAACTTCCTCAAGAATCGCCTCGTTTTCCGGTAACAACGCATCCAACTTGTCACTGTCCATGATCAAACGCTCTTTTGGAGCGAGCTGAATCGGTTCCGTTCCAGCAGCGGGGCCACCCGCCATCCAATCCATTCCACCGAGCACCATGTAGAGTCCCATGTGCGCGATAACCGAGACCAAAAGCGCCAACAAAATCCACCAGCCCAAGTTACGGGTTGATTCCACTTTGAAAGTTGAGACTCCGGGAGCCGGATGCCAGTCGTAGTCAGACGATGCCATATCGGTGTCGAATTTACGCTATTTTTCCCGTTCAGTAAAATGCGATCCCGTGCGATAATTCCCCCCGTGTTTCAGAGCATTTATCACTGGTTTTTTCCAAAAGAGAGCGCGTCTCTCGCCCATCACTCTATCGCCCGAATGCTGTTTTTGCGGGGGCTGGGGGTGATTTACCTCATCGCGATTTTATCGTGGTGGGTTCAGGTTCATCTCTTGGTCGGCGAAAACGGGCTCGTTCCCGCCAGCAGCTTTTTGGCGCAAATCGACGGTCAGGTCGGATTTTTTGACTATCCTACCCTGTTTCGGATCACTGGAGCCAGCGACCTCGCAATTCACTTTACGTGCGCGATCGGCTGCATTTTGGCCATTAGCCTCATCGCCGGATTTTTCCCCGGTCCAGCCCTCGCGGGATTGTGGATTCTCTACCTTTCATTCCTGAACACCGGCAGCGTTTTCATGTCTTTTCAGTGGGACATTTTGCTGCTTGAAACCGGTTTCCTCGCGATTTGGTTTGCGCCATGGCGACTGCTTTCGCTGGGGTGGAAAACTCCCGTGCCACTTGGAACTTCTCATCGTGTCGTTCTCATCTTTTTCTGGGTTCTTATTGCGAAACTCATGTTTTTCTCCGGCTGGGTAAAACTCGCCTGGGCAGGCCCGAATTATCCCGAGTGGTCGCCAAATCACACGGCGATGAGCTTTCATTATTTCACCCAACCCTTGCCGACGTGGACCGCATGGTGGGCCCACCAGCTTCCTGAAGGCATTCAAAAATTTAGTTTATGGCCGATGTATCTCGTCGAACTCGTGCTCCCGTTTTTTATTTTTCTCGGACCACGATGTCGGCAAATCGCAGCAATCGGTTTTACCGGCCTGATGGTGCTCATTTCGCTGACCGGCAATTACACCTATTTTAATTGGTTGACGATTGTTCTCTGCATCCCGCTCATTCCCGACCGATTCTGGCCACGGCGGATTTTCGAAAAACTCAAAATCAGTTTTCACGAACCAACCCTATTGGTTCGACGAACGAACCCTGTTGGTTCGAAAATCGGGTGGGTCGGGTTCGGCATCCGGACGCTTCCGTTGCTGGTAATCGCTCTGCTGAATTTTCAGAGTGTTTTTTCCGATTTACGAAACGCTCCAAATCCGGTGACAACAATTGATTTTACGCCGGAGGTTTTGGATTCTTTTTCGCAAAAAGTCGGTGGGTGGCATCTCGTTTCTGGCTACGGCTTGTTTCGAACAATGACGACGACGCGTCCTGAAATCATCGTGGAAGGCAGTCGTGATGGTCAATTGTGGACGGCCTATGATTTTAAATGGAAGACTGATCGCTTTGATGAAAAGCCGCGATTTGTCGCTCCGCATCAACCTCGGGTGGCGTGGCAACTGTGGTTTGCTGCGTTGGAACAAGGTTACAGTCCGCGAGGGCGCAATGCTGGGTGGATCAGTAATCTGGTGATGAAATTGCTAAAAGGCGACGAAGCGGTGCAGGTTCTTTTTTACGAAAATCCGTTTCCGAATACCCCGCCGAAGTACATTCGAATGCGGCAATTTGATTATGAATTTACGACGCGAGAAGAACGACGAAAATCCGGCGATTGGTGGAAACGCTATCGAGCGCGGAACTTTTTGTCCCCAGTTTCACTTCGCTCGAATTGATTTGATGACAGACTGCTGGTCGAAACTTGTGGCATAATGTGAGGTTATATCCGTAGGTTCACCCGAAAATTCCAATTTATGAAATTCCCCACCTACTTTTTCTACGCTCTGGTTAGTGTGTGCGAGATGGCTTCCGCTCAGGAAAAAGATGAAGCGGCGGAAAGTTTAGATCAAGCGAGGAAGCTATTTCCTGAATTCCAGAAAACGATGCTTTCGGATCCGGAGAAAGCGAAGAAGTCGTTCGATCCGTTTTTGAAAATGCCGGACGCAATGCAGAAGCGTCTCCAGATTTGGCTTGATACGCAGTGGGCGGAAATGCGACGTGAACACGACCGGGCAACTGGCGGAAGCTCGTCCAGCGGCGGGCCTTCACCGATGCAGAAAAAGCAGATTCAGGAAAACCGGAAATTGCTCGAGGAGATTCGGAAAATTGGAAGTGAAGATGAGATGAAAAAGAAGCTCAAGGAAAAGGGCTGGGACGCATTGGACGCGCTGTTGCGTTTGACGAAACGATCCGGAGGTCAGTCCGCGGCACCTGCCGGGAGGTCTCAAAAATCAGACCGGTTGCTGAAGGAGCTTTTCGTCATCGGCGATTTTCGTTCCACCATTCGGAGAAACCGGGGGGAGTCTTTTACCGAGCCATATAAGGAATTGGGCGTGGCGGATCCGAGTGTAGATTCGTCCGAAGTTGAGGTCGCTGCGGTTGATTCAATCGAAGGCGACAGAAAAGCGAAGTCTGTTCTGGCTGCGAATGAGAAAATGAAAGGAGACATTCCAAAGGGAGAATATGAGGGCATTCTTGAAGTGAATCAGTGGCGGATTTCAATGGGATTAAACGCGCTTTTGATCGATCCTAAACTTTGTGAGGCGTCGCGCGATCATTCGAGCGACATGGCGTCGATGGGATTTTTCGCCCATGAAAGTCCGGTCGAAGGCAAAAAACAGCCGTGGGATCGGGCTAAGAATTTTGGAACGACGGCTCGCGCTGAAAACATCGCGATTAATGGGTCGACCCCCGGAGCAAACAAGGCATGGTTTTACAGCCCGGGGCACCACAAAAATATGTTTTCCGGCCACACGTATATTGGCCTTGGGATTAAAGGGCGCCACTACACGCAGCTATTTCGATAAGCGATTTTAACGCTTCAGGCTCTCCATGACTTTGGATGGAGGTTTCCACCCGATGCGCCGTTTTTCGTCGGGTATATATCCGATCGAGAGAATGAACATTCCATTGGCTTCGGCGATTGTCTCGGGTTCTAGATTCACCTGAACCTGAGTGTATCCGTTGCCAAGCCAAGTTTCGTAGCCGTTCCATTCGGACTTTTTCAAAACGTTTCCGTTGAGACGAACGTCGACGAGTTCAGGTTTTTGGTAGGGAAGTCGAACTCGAAATCCCATCGCGCAATCAGCGGGGAGGGGAGTGGCATCGAGTGGCTTTTTGCCTTTTTCAAAAGCAAACTTGATCTCTGGGCCTGCATTAACAAATTCTCGAATCGCTTCGGTATTAAAATGTGGACGTTCTTCGAGCCGATCGAGAAATCCTTTCTTATCGTTGTCCAAAAGGTCTGTTGCTTCCTTCATTGTCGTGATCAGAAACAGCGATCGGCCATCGGTTTGCGGATACAAAACACCGTGTGAAAACGCGGCCTGACGTTGCCAAATTGCCACTCGGGAAAGGCGTCGTTCCGCCATATTTTTTCCAGCCGCCGTCACAAAATGCCCGATGAATGCGTTCATCCGATCGACTGGGTAACCTTCGTTTTTCTCCCCGATCCAAACTTCATTTCCCATCGCGAGCCAGCCTTTGGAACGCTCGACACCGCTTTTTTCCCAACCGATTTCGAGAGCGGCAATGACGGTGTGATATTTCAAATACCCATATTGAGCTGAATAAAAAAATGGGCGGCCGCGCCACACTTGACCGGCGACGGGATTTAATGGAAGCCCCCAGAATGCACGCTGGGCATCGGCTTCAAACCGATCGCTCGGAAAACCTGCCGCATTTCCAGCGGCGATCATTTTCTCCGTGATCCGCCAATCCCATGGACGCAGCGAATAATTTGAATACGCTGACGCCGTTATTTCCGTCATGGTTTGCCCTTGATACCGCTCTCGTGTTCCTAGCTGACTTTCGCCGTATTCCTGCAGCCCCGTGCCGTGCAGATCGAGATGCGCCTCGGGCTGGAATTCATCCACGAGTTTTAGAAATGCCATCAGTTCAGGGGCTTTTTCGGGCTCCTTCAACTTCAGGTTTTCGATGTCCCACGCGTTTGTTCCGCCGCCGGTATAGGGATCGAATTTCTGCTCATTGCCAAATCGATCCGTCACGAAATACCCATGTGGGTTCAGAATTGGCATTACCTTCACCACCTGCTTCTTTCGTGTTTCCACGGCTATCGCGTTGTCGCTCACGAGCCATTCAATCAGGTGAAATGCCGCTGTGGTTCCCGATCGCTCCGGCCCGCCGTGCATTGCGGTGATCAGGCTGTGCTGTTTGTTTTCAGCAGGAGATTTGTGATCGGTGATCGTAATCGTATAAACTCCCTGACCGTTCGTGTTTTCCCCTGACCGCTCGACTTCGAGCATCGCGCCGTATTTTTCGTCCCAAAACTTCAGCGTCGCTTCGTATTCAGCTTCAGTGAGGCGATGCGGTGCCGGTTCTTCCCAAATTTTTGGAACCCGGTCGAGATTTTGGGCGTTGACTGAGGCGGCCAAAGCGATGGCGAGAATTGTCAGAATTTTCATTTGTAAGATCGAGCTGGGCAAGGGGCGTCGGAATTGTTCTTTTTTCACGCAGCGCTATTTTTTCTTCTTAGATGCGAGCGACTTGATGTAGAGAATGATTGAATCGATTTCGTGATCTTTTAGCACGCCGAGATACGATGGCATTCCAACTCCGGTTTTTTCAGTTTCGAATCCCTTTTGAACATTGCGGGCGGGGTCGACAATTGATTCGCGGAGATAGACTTCGTCGACGCTTCTTAAAACGACACCGTCAGTGAATTCGCGTTTTGAACCCCACAAACCAAGCCAACTTGGGCCAACAGCGACCGCTGCCGCCGCTGCGCCCACCGTTTGCTTTAGCGCTTTCCCATCGACGCTGTGACAGACAACGCAGCCGTATCTTGTGGCGGTTTCTTTTCCGGTCGCCACGGTCGGTTCGATCTTTTTCATCGCTTCGGTCGCTCCTGCTTTTAGCGTCAGATCAACTTTGTTGGAATCGAAGCCTTCCGCTTTCAGATCAATTTTATTCAGTGAATTGACCGTCAAATAGGTGCTCGCGATTTGAGGTGTCTCGGCTTTCGGATTTGGCACGCGATAAGTCATTCGAATCGAGTGAACCGGCTTCATGTTTGGCAGGCCGATGAAAACCGATTTTTTATCAGAAGAAAGCATCGCGCTGGCAACCGGCATTGTCTCCTGACCAGGTGTGCCATCGAGTTTGTAATTCCCCGAGCCGTAGCTGTGGGTCTGTTTGTAATTCCAGCAATCCACCGTGTAGTTTGCCAAATTTGTCGCGGTGGCTTCATCAACGGGCTGATCAAATTTCAGTAAGATTCCTTTTTCTGATGAACGGACGTTTTGGGGAATCCACGATGGACCGCCGTCATGAGTCACTCGGTAAAGTCCTGAAATTTGGTCCGCCGCTGTGCCCCAAATCTTGAATCCCGTCAGCCAAAGTGAGCCATCGATCGGGTGAATCCGCGGCTTCATGATGCCCGAAGGAAAGCCATGCATGATGGATGAAACGGCGCCGTTTATTGGAGGCGATTTTTTGGGATTTGTTGGAGGCGAGAGATCATCTGGCGCGGCGTCGAAGTAAACTTTGAAAATCTCAGGCCGGTTGTAACCGACGTGAATCAGCGAATTATTCAAAGGTCCCAGCTTCGCGTTTCGAGTCCAAATTTGGCTCGCGCCACTTTGATTTACGAAATGTGGAATGTGAATTTCAGGCTGATCAATCGGTGCCGGATGAACGGCTTTTTCCTTAAATTGCGCTGGCTGAAATCCGTAGTAATCGCCTTTTCGCACGATATGAATCGGCGTTGCCGGCTTCCAATGCCCTTGTTGGTCACTTGCTGTGACAACGCCCGTTTTAGGGTCAACCCCGATGTAAGGCATTCGAAATCCTGTGGCGATGACTTCAAAAGACTTTCCATCTTTCGCGATTTCAACCACCGTGCCGTTGTGTTTCCCGCGCGTTGTCGAAACCTGCCCGCCTTTTGCGATGTAGAATCCGCCACCTGGTTTTTCCCAAATGTCATTCGCGAACTCCCGCGTCTCGGCTGTTTGTGAAACGAGATTGCAGAAGTTTTCGTAAAAATCGGCTTCGCCATCTCCGTTCTCGTCATGCAGTCGAACGATCCCATTTCGATCAAAAACGTAAATTTTTTCGTCCGAAATTTCGAGTCCGATCGGGTCGTGAAGGCCGGACGCGAAGCGTTTCCAAGTCACGTTTTGGAGATCGCCTACAAGGTTTTCGACAATCCAGACATCGCCATCAAATGTGGAAAAAGCGGCCCGACCATCAGAGAAAAAATCGAAGGCGGAAAGGCGGACGTTTCGCTTCCAAGGGTTGTCGAGCGGGAGTGCTATTTCTTGAAGGTCGAACCCATTCTCTGCCAAATCATTTGTGAGCTTAGTTGTTTTCAGTTTTTCGGACCAAATCGCGGAAGCGGGTTTTTCCCAATGGTGCACCAGGTCGAATACGGTTTTCTCACCGTCTCCAAAAACGGCTTCCCCCCAAATCGCACTGCTTTCCTTTGGGCTGAATTCTTTGAACGTAGGCTCCCCGTTTGTCCCCGGCTGCAGCATCGTGATTTTTTTATCAACTTCTCCAAGAGCAATCCGCCGAATGACAACGCCATTTTTTGCATCAACCGAAAGCCGTTCCACCACTTCGACTCCGTAGACTTCGTATTCGAGCGCAATCGTATCTTCATGGATGCGAATGCCTTTCCAGTGGAGCCCATCGATCGGGCCAAGTCCGTGCTCATCCAAATCAACTGATCGCTCACGAGGATCTTCCGGTTTATCAGGAGCACTGCCGAGATACCAACCCGGAACACATTTGGTTGCTACGAGTGGTGTCCCGATAATACGCGGCAAACTTTTTTGGCCTGCTGAAGCTTTTCGATTTGGCAAACGATAGCTTCCTGTGCTCATCGCATCCATTGTCAAATATTCGCCGTCTTCGTTCTCCTTCCAAATCAGCGCGACCCGAAGTAAATCGGTATCGAAACAGGCGTAGTAGCCGTGGCCGAGTTTCAAAATAATGCTACGCGGCGTCAGATTATCTTTAGGCCAATCACCGCCGAGATGACGCGCATCGAGCGTGTGGGAGAAAAACGGGAAATCTCTCTCAATATACGAACCCCAGGGAGAATCGAGCGCGAGATGCGATTTTTGCTGAGCGAACCCCGTCGCCGATGCAACCAGCAAAATAGTCGAAAAAATGAGGGTATAAATTTGAAACGGAAGTGCGTTTTTCATGAAAATTCCGGGCGTTGAGGAGGTGGAGTTCGGTTCGGAAATGATTTAAACAAAACGAGCCAACAGGGTTAGTTCATCGAATGAACCCTGTTGACTCGTAGAAATGCGGAATGTGTTCTTAGATGCCTTTCACTTCCCAGCCTTCACGATAGGTGTCGTGGACGAGCGCGTTGGCTTCTTCCGAATTCGTGAATTTTGCAGTAGCATCATCCCAGACGAGTTCTTTGCCTGCGAGCTGCTGGGCGACGGTTCCGAGTAATACGGCTTCGCTCATCGGACCGGCATAATCCCAGTTTGCGACCGGCTTTTCTGAAGTCTCCCCCCGAATGTGAGCCACGAAATCTTTGTGGTGACTTCCTGCTTCGGCAGGATCCGGAGTCTCATCGACTTTTTTACCGTCGCGAAACAACGTTGGCATTCCCCCGTGAGGAATTACCAGTGCGCCCGTCGTTCCAATGACGACACTTCCGTTTCGCGGAACGTTGTGAACGTCTTTCCCGTCGCCATTTTTCGTAACGCCGCCGAGTGCATCAATCACCCATTGATCAGGGAACTGGTTGCCGTCATACCATGTAAAATCGAAATCACCATCGGACTGATCGTTGCCTTTCATCTTATGATGAACCTTGCCGTTCACGGGCCAAGAATCGCCATCGACGATTCCAACGCCATGACTCGTTACAGAAAGTGTTACGGGCTGATTCAATCCCTGAAACCACGGATGATAAATATGACAACCCATGTCACCGAGGGTTCCCGTTCCAAAACCGATGCGCTTCCGCCACTGGCTCGGGTGAAATTCTCCCGTGATGTAGCTACGCTTTTTGCCAACTCCAATCCAACCATCCCAATCCAGTGTGCCGGGAACTTCATCGACGCGATCTGGAAGAGGCTTCATTGAGCCCCACGATTTCCCGATCATGCTGTGGACGGATTTTACTTTCCCGACGATGCCTTCGCGCAGCCATTTTACCGAGGTTTTGTTGCCTTGGCCCGAGCCGACCTGAATTCCCATCTGCGTTGTGATGTTGTTCGCTGCTGCATATTCACGGAGCGTCCGTGCTTCATGAAGGGTCCTAGTAAGAGGCTTTTCGCAGTAGCAATGTTTGCCAAGCTGCATTGCGCTCATCGAAATCGGCGCGTGCATGTGATCCGGCGTTGCGACCACGGCGACGTCAAAATTATTTGCCTCTTTTTCCAAAAGCTCACGCCAGTCTTGATAGATTTTTGCTTCAGGGAATCCTTTGCCCACTTTGTCGGCACGGCGAAGGTCGATTTCGGCTGCTGCCACCAATGTTGCGTTGTTCACACCGGCCATGGAAGAAATATTTCCCCAGGCCCGGCCATTGGTTCCAAAAGCCACGTAACGGATATTGCCGCTTGGAGCGCCGTTTGCGGTTGTTTTCCAACCAATGTAGGGAGCCGCAATTGCTCCTGCGGTGGCGGTTTTGAGAAAGTTGCGTCGTGAATTATTCTTAACTGACATGTTTCAAGCGTAAATGAAAATTCACACGCTCGTCAATGGCGTGAAAAGCGTAATTTTAATTCCTCGCGTCGCAGTTCCAGTATCCGCTTTTTCGTTTACCGAAAGAGGAGCAGGTGCATGATCAACACGGCGATGAAAAACCAAACGAGGCCGAGAGTGCAGAGAATCAAAATGCAGCCAAGATAGCAAAAAGTCCATGTCCAGGGAGAAGGGCGCGCCGCTCGTTTTGCACGAAGTTCCGCCCGTGTGTCCTCCATCAACCTCGAATTGTCCTACATGAAAAAATTGTGACTCAGAATCGAATTTGATTCCATTATAAAATATTGCGAGCGGCAGTTCAGTGTATTTCACCCCAGCGCCTTCAGCATCGCCTTCTCCACTAAAATTGCAGCAAGTTCTTCGGTGGCTTCGTCGAGAACTTTATTCGCGGCCTTTAGTTTTGCGACGTCCTGAGCTTCGTCAGCGACAGCTGTTTTGACTTCGTCGACTGCGGATTGAATCGACGCCAATTCATCGGCAGAAAGTTCATCGCCAGCCATCGAAATGGCTTGCACAACCGCGGGAATCAGTTCGTCGCTTTTCAGTTTCGCTTCGGTCCAAATCCGCGCGTTCATGTCGTCGAACGCGTAATCGACAGATTCGCTGATCATCGCCTCGACCGCTTCATCATCGACATCGACGGCAGAGTTTTCGATTTCTAGAACGCGATCTTCGCCGGTATTTGTATCTCTGGTCAGGACACTCAGAATTCCGTTTTCATCGATGGAGAATTGAACGCCGACACGCGCGGACCCTTTTGCACCGGGCTCAAAATCGAGTTCGATTCGTCCGAGTTCCCAGTTGTCTTTTGCGATTTCGCGCTCGCCCTGCAAGACACGAACCAACATCGATTTTTGGTCACCAACGGCATTGGTGAAGAGCTCGCCGGCTTTTGCCGGAATCGTTGTGTTACGGGGAATGATCACATTCATCAACCCACCAAAGGTTTCGATGCCGAGCGAAAGTGGCGTCACATCAAGGAGGACAACTTGCTGAACTCGACCGCACAAAATCCCTGCCTGAATCGCTGCGCCAAGGGCGATCGCCTCGTCAGGATTCTGCGAAATGTCAGGCTCAATCCCAAACCATTCAGCAACGAGTTTTCGTACTAACGGAATCCGCGTCGAACCGCCGACAAGGATTACACGATCCAACCCTGTTGATTCATCGATCCAACCCTGTTCGATCGTGGTGCGTTTGCAAAACGTGCGGGTCAGTTCGATCACGGGACGAGCGATTTTTTCAAATTCGGGGCGGCTGATTTCGAGTTCGAAACTGTGTTCGCCGTCAAAAAATGGCAGTAAAATTTTTGCGGTGTCGGTGTCGGAGAGCTGCTCTTTCGCAGTTCGAGCTGCCGCGAGAATTTTGGTGCGTTCTTCGCCGGTGAAATCGGATCCCAGCTCGAGTTTTTCGGCAATGAAATCGGTTACGGCGTCATCGATGTCGTCTCCACCGAGGTGGGTGTCACCTGCAGTCGCGACGACTTGAAAAACGCCGTCGCGCATTTCGAGCAACGACAAATCAAACGTCCCTCCGCCGAAATCGTAAACGGCGACACGGGCATTCTCGTCGAGTTTATCGAGTCCGTAGGCGAGGGCGGCTGCGGTGGGTTCGTTGATGATTCGTTCAACGGTCAGCCCGGCGATTTCTCCGGCTCGTTTCGTTGCATTCCGTTGGGCATCATTAAAATAGGCAGGAACGGTGATCACGGCACGTGTAATCGATTCTTCGAGGGCGTATTCGGCGGTAACCTTCAATTTTGCCAGAATTTTTGCCGAAACGTCTTCGGGTAGAAGCGTCTCTCCGTTCGCCGAAATTGCAGCCCAGCCATCATTTAATCGGGTGATCTCAAACGGGCTTTTTGATTTTTCCTCGGCGGGAATTTCATCAAATCGTCGACCGACCAGGCGTTTGATCGAGGCAAACGTCCGTTTGGGAGCGACCGCTGCCATTCGCCGGGCGGGTTCGCCAACGAGGACGTCTCCTTTTTCTGGAAAATGAACGATCGAAGGTAGGATCCGATTGCCATTCTCATCGGCTAGTAGAATGGGAAATCCGGAATCAACGACGCCAACAAGCGAGTGCGTGGTGCCGAGATCGATGCCGATGATGGTGTTTGAAGACATTTAACAAAAAGGAGCTGGAAGCTAGGAGCCAGAATGATGGAGAATTAGGGCGCGGTGCTCCGATTTTGAAAGGTAAATTTTGAAGATTGGATCCTAAGATCGAAAACCTTCTAATCAGAAACAAAAAAGCGGGCCCGATTGAATATCGGAGTCGCTTTGCTGGAGAGGATTGGGGAATTGCAATGTTTACACCTCCGGATCCGATTTTGACTTCGCGTCATCGATTTTTTCTCCGGCACCGATCCAGCCAGAAATACCACCTGAGAAGTGGACTACGTTTGTGAACCCAAGTTTACGGACTTCATTGATCCCGGCTTGATACGCGGTGCACGACGGGCCGCCGCAATAAGCGACGATGAGCATCTTTTTATCTTTGGGCAGTACCGCGGCGAGTTGGTCTTCGTTTTTCCTAAAATCGATCGCGCCGGGGAGATGACCCTTGGAATAGGATTTGGTGCCGTTCACATCGATCAGCAATACGGTGCCTTCGGCGATGGCCTTTTTCAGATCCTTGATGCTGATGTCAGGATATTCTTCATCGGCGGCAAATACGGATGTCGTAATGGCCGCAAAGCTAAGGGCAAGGATGGTAAAAATGGATTTCATGATTTGAAAGGGTTCAGTATTCAAAACGATAAGAGAAGCGATTTCTTAGTCGATTTCAGATTTGAGATTTCCAAATTGCGACGACAGGTTCCTTTTTACCAATACACGATGGCCGATTCCCGAATGACTCGCGAACAACCGCCGCTTCCGTTTAAAGCCGTCATGATCGGCTGGGCGGCTGCGACGCTGATTCGCGTTGTGTCGCTGACCCTGCGTTGGCGAATGGAGGATCGGGCGAAGATTTCAGAGAATCCGCCGGAAGGTCAGATGATCTGGGTTTTCTGGCACAATCGAATTTTCGTGGTGCCGGTCGCCTATCGGAAATACTTGAAATCCCGGAGCGGGGCGGTATTGACCAGCGCGAGCAACGACGGCGCGATCATCGCCGCGACTGTAAAATGCTTTGGGGCAGATGCTGTTCGCGGATCGACTTCACGTCGGGGAGTGGCCGCTTTGCTGGGTTTGGTTGAGTGGGTGAAAGGCGGATTCGATGTCGCGATTACGCCCGATGGTCCTCGTGGGCCACGTTATCGACTGGCGCCCGGGTTGATCAAACTCGCGCAGACAACTGGAGCTTCCATTTTGCCGGTTCGGATCGAATACAGCTCGTTTTGGAGTTTTCGGAGCTGGGACAAATTTCGCGTTCCCAAACCATTTTCACGTGTGACGGTTATTTTTGAACCACTGGAAATGATTGACCCTGCCGTCGAAGGTGATTCTTTTGAAGCCGAAAGAAAACGAGTCCAACAGATTTTAAATCCCACGAATGAAACTGATTGAAGGAAAACCAATCGCCGCCGCAGTTTACGAAGAATGCGCGCGCGAACTTGAATTGTTAAAAGCTGCGGGCGTAACGCCTGGTCTGGCTGTCGTTCTGGTGGGCGAAGATCCTGCATCGCAAGCCTACGTTGGGATGAAGGATAAAAAATGCAAGGAACTCGGCTTGCATTCGGTGAAGCTTGAGCGGCCTGCCACTATATCTCAGAGGGATCTAGAAGCCCTTGTTGAAGAACTGAACACGGACGATTCGATTCACGGGATTTTGGTGCAAATGCCGTTGCCTGGTGATTTGGACGCAGACGCGGTCATCAAAAAAATCGCACCCGAAAAGGATGTCGATGGACTGCACCCGCAGAATCTCGGGAAAATCGCCAGTGAAGACCCGACGGGATTTGCCCCGTGTACCCCGTTCGGCAGTCAGCGCATGTTGATCGAATCCGGCATCGAGACATCGGGAAAAAGCGTCGTTATTGTTGGCCGTAGTTTGCTTGTTGGAAAGTCGCTCGCCCTGTTGATGATGGGCAAAGGCCCCGGCGCAAATGCCACCGTGACGGTTGCGCATTCCCGCACGAAAGATTTGGCCGCAGTGACTCGCGAAGCCGACATTCTCGTGGCAGCCATTGGCGTGCCGCATTTTATTACAGCCGACATGGTGAAAGATGGCGCCGTCGTGATCGATGTGGGGATCAACCGCGTTGAAGACGCCACTGCCAAGCGTGGATATCGTCTCGTCGGTGATGTCGATTTTGATGCCGTGGCTGAGAAATGCGAAGCGATTACCCCCGTTCCCGGCGGAGTGGGCGTGATGACGATCGCGATGCTGATGGCGAATACGATCCGTGCGGCGAAGTTGAAGGCGGGTTTGTGATTGGGGGTAAAAAATTCCAACTTCTCAAAAATCCGCTACCTATTCGGCTGGGCTATGCGTCTATCTTTGTGGACTCACCTGTGACTGACGATTTTCCCATTTCAAATCTCGAAGACGAACGCCTCTGCATTGCTGGAAAGCAGTTTGCAGTTGGGGATGCGGCGTTTTTTGTCAAAGCGGTGACCTACGGGCCGTTTGCTGAATCCGTCGATCACGCCACGGAATTGGCTCGGGTGCGCGACAAATTGGGGGCCAATGCGATCCGGATTTATGAAGTTCCGTTGATCGATTTTCTCCACAAGGCGGCGGAAGCTGGACTGCGGGTTTTCATTACGATTCCGTGGACGCAGCATGTCGATTTCCTCAGCGAACGGTCCGCACTAAAAGCGGCTCATGAAACGATTCGTGATGCGGCGACTCGATTTCGCGGTCACCCGGCGGTTGGTGGTTATTTTGTAGCGAATGAAATTCAATCAACCCTCGTCCGCTGGATGGGGCCGGCTCGGGTGAAGCGGGCTCTCGAATCACTCATCGATACTGGAAAAAAAGCAGATCCCGCTGCGCTTTTCAGTTACGCAAATTACCCGACAACCGAGTATTTGCAGCCGTCTAACCAGGATTTTGTGGCTTTCAACATCTATCTCGAATCGTCTGAAACCTTTGGGAAGTATCTACGGCGGTTGCAAAATTTAGCGGGCGACAAACCGCTGTTTCTTGCCGAGTTCGGAGTCAACACAAAGGCGAGCGGCGATGAAAAACAGACGGAAATGCTGAGCTGGCATCTCGATGAAGTTTGCGCTGCGGGGCTGGCGGGAACCACGATATTTGCGTGGTCTGATAATTGGAAGCGCGGTGGCGAATCAGTCACGGGCTGGGATTTTGGGCTGATTCGGCGAGATGGAACGGCCAAACCAGCACTCCTTGATTTGTCGAAAAAATGGGAGGAACTCAAATCCCCAGCCGATGGAATTAGACTCACTGAGACTCCAAAAATCTCAGTCATCGTCTGCACCTATTGCGGATCAGCGACCTTGCGGGGCTGTTTGGAATCGCTCGAAAAATTACGGTATCTCGATTACGAAGTTGT